>Ga0075163_10002743_pt1 | contig 23618 bp, 32 predicted proteins | sample JI1023141ADNA_FD_71478 | JGI IMG/M metagenome (GOLD analysis project Ga0075163, IMG submission 71478) | Wastewater effluent complex algal communities from Wisconsin, to seasonally profile nutrient transformation and Carbon sequestration -... | ecosystem: Engineered > WWTP > Effluent > Algae... | reverse complement strand
CAGTACACCATCTTGAACCACCTGCAGTAATAATAATAATCGGGGTATTCACTCCATCAATTAAATCGGTGGTTACACTTGTCCCATTCTGATTAATCGGCGTAAATGCAACCGGATTTATAACGACAGGAGAATAAACAGAAGTAGAAGGTGTTGTTGATGAATTATTTTGGATACCGCTAAAAGAGCCGTTAACTTCCACACCTGTTGAACTGCCACCGCTTGCATTAAACGTGACTGTGCCATCACCATTATTTACGATACTCATATTATCGCCTTGAATAATATGCTCTATACTTAACAAGGTATCGAATCCAGTATTGCCGAAATAATTATAACTATTAGTTGTTGAATTATATATACCTAGCCCTAATGGGTTTCCTGACACATCGATAGCATCTCTTTGTGATTGAGTCATGATAGGGAAAGGAATAGAGCCATAATTAGTACTCATTACTTCAAAAACGGTAGAATTAGGGTCACGAGTACTAAACACCAATAGCGCATCGGTTCCATTTTTGCTAACTATAAAATCATTCAAAAAAGTTGCTAACGTTTCTGAATAAGTATACTTGGGGTTTCCCAAGTGGTCATTTAAAACTAATCCTTCTCCTTCGGCAAAGTTTATGCTCTGCGGAGCAGGACTGTTATTATAAGCATCCTGTAGTGTCAAATCTGAAAAAGAGTTGTCTACATATTGTTTTGTGGATGCTTCCATAGCTGTTGAAGGATTAGCATTCAAAACAAGAAACCCAGTCATCGTTCCACCGTTAATATTTAATTTTGATGAAAGTTGAGTATCAAGCCCAGTTACTTTAGCGGTGCTCGGTAATTGTGTATTAGCATTTATGTAGGTTTGTGTTTGGTCTCTGCTCTCTTTCTTGCTTGGTAATAATCCACTTGCATCAGAAGTTTCTTGAATGTCTGTACTAGACAGAGTTACTATTTGGTCTAATTCTGATATTTTTTTAGTAGACAGAGTTACTATTTGGTCTAATTCTGATATTTTTTTACTAGACATTTTATTTTTCTCTAATTAGTTATTCTATCTTCACCATCATTTGTTACTCTATTTTCTGAATTATTAGTAACACGAAAATCTGTGCCAGGGGGTGGGAAATCTACCCTGTCAGTAAAAAAAAGTAATAACATTTGAACGCAAGTAATCATTATCCATGTATTCCTTGATAGAGTGGCTCTAACACTACAATAATATTAGATTCGCTTTCCTGTTGAACACTACACCCTATTTGTAAATAGGGGACAGCATCAGTTACCCAAGGCAATAAAGGTAACCATTGACCTGCCGATGTAGCAATTGATAACGAATCTCCGTCTATATTGGAGATAGTGTAAGTTAAAGTAGCATTATCAACAATAGCGCCTTGCAGCGTAATATTGCATGATGTCCAGTTAGAAGGAAATAAAAACCCTCTCACTTGTATACCACCACAATCCAATAAAGATGATGTAGTTTCGCCAGCCCCTAATGTTAGGGAATCAGTTATTACGGTTCTTTTATAAGTTAATTTTTCTGCAAGTTGCTGTGTCATTTTTAATTTCCTAAGTATCTTAATTCAAATAGATTTTTTTCACCATCTACTCCAAAACGAGAACCTATCAATGTTGCACTATTGCCATCATTTTGCCAAAACAATTCAAAATAATCTGTAGACCCATTTGCGGCAATAATTCCACTATTTCCCATAGCGCTGAAATATGGGCCTGCGGAAGTTCCGCTATTAAATTCGATATTCATATATCTAAAAAATGACCCATTTTTATATAATTTAACACCTTGAGAATCTATAGATGAGTCGCCACAACACACGTTACAAATTATTTCAAAATCTCCCTTTATATTTGGAATCATTCTGAAGTTTACTGAATCCCACCATCCTAATGTATTGTGAAGCACATTATTAAATTGTATTTTTTGAGTTGATGAGGCGCTGATGCTTTGAGCTGTGGTTGAATTAAATGAAACCTGAGAATATAATAGAGTGTTACAAGCTGGATTCATTAATTGAAATGTTGTGCCGTTAAATAAAAATCTTGCTATACAACCAGAAACTAGCTCATTGCCATTAAGTGCCAATAAACCCAATGGCGTAGCCACCTGAACAGCAATTGCCCCATTACCGTTTATATTTAGAGTTGTCGGACCATTATTTGTATTAGCTATTAATACTTCAATAACAGTGCCCGCACTATAGGGTGCATAAACATTGACAGGAGTAACTACAACTGTATTGACACTACCAACATCGTTACCATATATGTAACTATTTGCTTGCTGTGCTGGAATAGAAACATAACTGCCAGCAATCGTGCCACTGCTGATTTTCTGCGTGAGTCCTTCGGTAATAAACGGTTGACCTTCGACAGTTGAGACTTTAGCAATATTTCCACTGATTATTGCAGTTTGTCCATTTGTTACAGTGACATAATAAAGACCTGTATAACCTGCATCTGGGGTCGGTGGCGTTGGAGAAACTCCGGGTACCCCTTGTTTAGCTTGAAATAAAATTGTGTCAGTGCGCGTGTCATAATTGTTATTGAAAATCGGCATCGTAGGGTCAGCCGAATTGAAATAAGGTCGACTAACATTATTAACATCGACCGTATCAAAAATACCCTCTATCAAATAAATAACACTATCTCCCGGCGTTGAGGGTGCAGTGACGTTTAATGTAACAGGATTCCAATTAAATGCTTGTTTATACAATTGATGATTAGAATTCGTGTCTGCCGGAATCACACCATAATCCGTTGCATCGTAATCTTCTAAGCTATACATGACGCCGGGGCCTACTACAACTGCTAAACCGGGAGGCGAAACAGGCGTGCATGGTAAACCCCGCACAGTGGTTGCTTCATTGATGCCAAATCCTAATATGGTTTGCGCAAGACCGCTCACCCCCGCCATATTAAAATTATTGGTTGATAAAATATCCGTCTCGAAAGGGACCTCATTTGTATAAACAATGGCGCGACCGTTTAAATAATATGACATAATATAATCCTGTGTTTAAATTCTATGTATTGCGACCCAACAGATTGTTCCTTCTACTTTCGTTAAATTAATCGTTTGATAAATATCCTGATCACTCACGACCGTAGAATCTAAATAACTGCCGCCATACCAACCAATGGCGGGAGAACCCGTTGCGTTATAACCAAAGTAATAACTATTATAACCACTGCGTGATGCCATACCCTGATAGGCAGATACAAAAACATTAATAAAACATTGATAAGCATAAGAACCCGAACCATATGCTCCATGCGTCCCGTATCCAATCGTATAGGGTGAATTGTCTACGTTATAACCGCCACAATCCAACGGGCGCCACGGTTCAAATATAATCGGATGATAACCGGTTAAAATATATAGCGCGTTGTCCATTCCTCTGCGTGTCGCGCGTTCTTGTAATAGGTTAGCCGATATACGATTTCTATAAGAATCGTCACTTTCTCCTGGTCTTCTTGGTAGTCCATTAAGTCCGAAATAATCCTCTGCAATTAAATCCAGGTTATCTTCTGTAGCCGTTTGCAAACGCATTTGCAAATTGTCATAAACTAATTGAGAATAATTCAGTACCCCTGTTGTTACATATGCCTGCAATACCGCATCTAATACCGCGTGATCTGTACCGAACCAATCTACTAATTGCGTTACTAATCTGTTATAAACATCCTCTTTGCTGCCCACTGATGCTATATTCGATGATAATAAACCGCCCGGAGGTGGCAAGTTGTTCATTGTGCTATGCATTCATCGTCACCGCTATTGAGCCATTTGTCGGTATCTGTTGCCCTATTAAAGTTACATCTGAAGTCCCCGTATTAATTGTCCAATTCGTCACGTTAATAATGGGAGAATATGCATTTCCTGATAACGTTAAATTAGTGTCATAAATAATTCTAGGTACTTCGGAATACGGAAACAACGCATTAAATCCTTGTTGTGAGTTATAGTTTTGTAATGCGGTTACCACGGCTGCCTGTACATCAGAATCTGGCATGGATAAATCCGTAAACACATGCGCGGTATAGCTCATTGGAAAAGATGTAGGTCCATAATCCGAAAAAGCTATGGTTAATCCTCGGGTTAAATCTAACTGTGCTGCCACATTATTTAAAAGTGTACTCGATGCGTTACCAGTTCCATCATCAATAAGTGCATAGAAAAAACCTAGTTTAGGATTTCCTGCCAAATCATAATTTTCTACTAACTCATAGCGGGCCACATCTTGCACGCTTAAAATGGCGGCTTGTAATGCTTGTTTAGTCGCTTTAGATAAACTATTCAAATAAAGCACAAACCTGGATTTTAATGCAGCATCACTTTCAGCATTTCTTCCTGTCGTAAATGCTGATGGATTTGTGACAGTATCAATATTAATGATGACACTTTGTATCGTTGTAATTTGATTAGCCAATGCATTACCAATTGTACCAGCGGTAGTGGCACTCACAGGAACAGACGTACTTGTTATACTGATTGGCACAATATAAGCGTTTAAAGACGCATTATAATAAGGATTGGTTGTATCAATTCCTACCGAGTAACTTACGCCATTACCTACTGAAGACACTAAAGCACCCACCTGAATAGTTGCCTGTAAGTTAGCTGTAAATCGGCTAAATGTTACAAATCCACTTGCTGGTACCGCAGGGTCTCTTGTTAATCCAAATTGTTCAACAAATGTGTCAACATCATTACCGCTACTGGTCGTTAACCGTGTCACCGCTAAAAGCGCCGTTGCGGTTGATTCCAACCATAAAGAATTACCGGTATTACTTTCAACAACAGCCAATAATACGGAGCCTACCGTAAAATCAAGCGGAATTCCCGCGCTGGCTTGCATAGCAGCCACTTGAGAATTTATTAATTGTTGAAAACTTAATACGGGTAATGACATTTTTATCCTGTAGAAGCTACATCAAATGTTAAAACAATAGGTTGCTGTGTCGCACTTTCCGTATAGTTAATTTGTACAAATAATCCGCCCTGGATTGTTTGTAGTAATATTTTTGGTTCTGGTGTTTGAGAAACGGAAGGCTCCAAAAATATTTGAGAAGTAATCAATGATTTAATTTCATCAAATCGATCGCTGCTTAAATTTTGTCCTACAAAGGCAGGCAATCCTGCTCCGTAGTCCGTGTGCCAGATATAATCTCCTGGATTCGTTAATAAGCGCCGCAATACTCTTTGCTGACTTCGATCTAACAGGGATACTGTCTGTAAATCGTCTCTAGCAGACAAAGATAAATCTTGCCCAAAATTATTATTAATATCGTACAAAAGTTGCGGTATCGATGCTGCCATTACGTAGCCTTTATATTAAGGGTTGGTACGCTTAGTGCATTTAATAAGGGTTCAAATGTCCCCCCCGTTGGGCCTGCCGTAATGCTGGGGCAATTAATATTACAGGCTGAACTTGCATTAATATTCACTGTTGGTGCATTTAAATTCAATTCTGTATTAGCAATTAACTCAACACTCCCATCATTATTAAACTTAAAGGCAGACCCTGATTGATGAACCAATTGCATTTCACCGGATGAAACGTTTAACGGTTGTTGACCATTAAAAAATAACCGCATGCCAGCGATAGGATTCTGCAAACTCCCATCTTGAAAAAAGACTAGAATCAAATCTCCTGGGCTTGCTGGCGCGAACATTCCCCATCCATTACCCGCCCAAGGTGTTGCCAATGGAATCCATCCCGTTTGTAGCGCTGGTCCGTCACTAGTTTGCGCTTGCAATAAAACCTGAACTTGATAGCCGCTCGGGTCAAATGCATTCACTGAACCAATCGCCGTTGCCATCATCCCTTGTGATGCCATGTTAGACATCATGCGTAATGTATTCGCTAGTTTGGTCACACTCATATTGTTACCTGAGAATCCACTGAACTATTTTTAGCACTAATATCCATTGTGTAGCCATCTTGAAAATTAAATCTTCTGACAATCTGATCAGAATAATAGTATTGATCAAATGCTGTATTCGTTCCAACCAGTTGAATCAAACTATCTTTTTTAAGAGTGTTATCTCCAGGTACACTTGCTGTTAGTTTAATTTCATGGCTCGTTATTTCTCTTAATCGCTGCTGAGCGAGTTGTGATGCTTGCTCTTGGGTTAATCCTGCTTTTGTAATGCTGTATTTCTGTATTTGCTTTGAAGGTTTCGGCAAATTACTTAAATTTGCACGGCTTCTATGCGTCGATTTTGCAGTAACAGAAAAAGCTTCACCCGTTTTAGTTCCATGTGGAACCCTTATTGTTACCTGTGAATCACGTGTTAATGTCATCGATCTTGATAAACCTAAACTTACAACGTTAATCGTTGGACTTAATTGCTGGGCGGTAGGTAACACGTATTGAATAATATAAGGTTTGTGTACATTGGTGTCACTTGGCCGTGGCTCAAATACTAATGTGTCGCCTTGCAAGAACAATACAAAATTCTCTTGCTGCGCTAAAAAAGTCATCAAATCCCATTGCGTTATTTCATTTGATAATACAACCTGCTGTTGCGAGTAATAATTACCCACCGGTGTAGATGTAGGGGTAATCTGCGTTTTTAATCCATATTTCTGTGCAAACATGCTGACAATTTGAGAACTTGTTTGATTGGAGAACTTATCCGTTGTCTTATTATCAATAAAGTTTGAACTCAGGTCGCGACCTGATAGCATAATTCTGGCAGAACCCGGGTCAAACTCCATATCATCTACGGTACCCTCCATGAATAATTCCAAATCAGACTGAGTATAAGTATCTGCATTCGGCGGAAATCCAATATAAATCTTAATCGTTATGGCATCCACGGATGCCCAGTAATTCATGTTAAAGGTTGAAGATTGACCATTTGAGGGTAACTCAATCTTAAAACTATCTGACAAATAAAATGTTGTGGTGGTGATACACATATCATAGAATTTTATCTGTGCATCATTTACCAGAACAATTGCTCTGGGAGTCCTCGCCTGACTCGCCGCGGGATTGGTAGTAGAGTAAGGATTCTGAGTAGATGAATCGCTCATGTCTGTAATACCCCGCCGGTATCTGTTGTTGTTTGTGGTATGACTAATGCAAACGGTGTCCCAGGCTGTAGTTCTGGGTCAGTTAATCCATTTGCTTGTGCTATGGTTGTCCATAAAGTGGCATCTCCATAATATTTTGCGGCGATAACAAATAAATTTGCTCCGTTTACAGTAATGACCTGACCATTCGCTCCTTGAGAAATTAAGGAGATATTCTTACTCATTTCAATCAAGACTGCCTCTAGCTGATACATCAGCGCTAATGTATTCAGATTCTGGGCTAATACATTATTTGGCTCTTGACTCATTTAAAAGGTACTCGCGCTTAATGACGATATGGCACTCCCTGTCGTAGAAATTGCACTGTTTAATGGCCCCGTTACCGTTGCAATCGCAGACGCAGATGCGTTTTGTATGGATGATAAGCTATTTATCGATTCACTTAAAATTGCAAGTGAACTCGATATCCCAGGATTATCGATCACGGTTGCTAAATCGTTCGCCTCTGTTAACGCATTTTGAATCGCATCGTCGTATGCGACAGGCAATAAAACTGGGAAAGGCTTATTTAAATCTTGAACGATCGTGCAAACTATAGAGTAATCAATCCAATAAAAACGTTTAAATACTGGCTTAAATTCTTTAATTACCACTAAAAAATTATATTGTGAAAAGAATAACGGAATCGCTGCACCCGAGACCCGCATTCCGTCCAAGAATGCCGCTCTAAAGTTAGCGGTTGACCCTTGGAACAATCCTGACCAACTAATATCATCGTCATCTCTTCCCATTGCATCTACAACACGCTGTCCACCAATCAATTTTTTAACCGATAGGCTTTGACCACCTCCAAAATTAATTGATTCCGGTATTTCAAAATTCTGAAATGTAACTTGTCCTAAGGTTAAGAATACTGGCATTATTGTTGCCCACCGTAATTACTTAAACCAACCGGAGGCATTCCATAACTAGCATTAACTGCCGTGGGACTTGATAGCGTTCCCGCGGCACTTAATTGTGAATGTAAATTACCAGCAAGAATCTCACCGACTCGATTTTTATCTAAATAAACATTTCCAGCTACAGAAATTGATTTATCCTGTTTGCTTGGCTCTTTTATATCGCGAATACCTGTTTTTTTATCCGCCAATGAAAATAATGATTCGTTCATTACATCTTTAACGCTACCGGGAGCACCCCCAACAAGTTTTGGCTTGTGATTTATAAAAGATGCCATATCTTCCAATATTGTAGAGAGCGCATTTAAGCCAATGATTACTGCTGGACTGGTTAATTTACCAACTGCAGTAGCGAAAGAATTCCATGCCGCACTTGCTCTCATACTCGCGCCCTCGGGAGTATTTAGTACCATCTGATGCAATGCATCGCCCGACATAATATTGCCCGACATGGCGCGCGCGCGATCGATCTTATCCATATTTTTATAGGTCGTCCAAGCTTCCATTCCATAGGTTCTGGGTAATGTTAATAATGCCTGGTGAATATCTTCTGGCTTTGTAACGCCATGACTTGCGAGTAACGGTAAAATTACATTTTTTAGAAAAATGTCAGGTGAACTGGTTAATAATTCTTGCCATTCTTTTGGCATTGAAATATCCAAACCACGGCCTACTTTGTCATAGGTTCCTTTAAATAAACCCATTTTTTCCCAATATTGAATATTTTTTTTGCTGAATCCTGGCATGCTCATAGCACCCGCTAACGCCCGCACCCCTGTCGTTAATCCTGTCCCCGTACGCGATTGCAGTTCTTGTAAAACAGGTTCTAACGCAAGATAAGACTCTGGAGTTAAATTTAAACTTCCAGCCGTTAACTGTGAAAACTGAAGTTGCTTGTTAGGCATAATACTACCGCCGGATGCAATCATCATCGCCGTTCCAGCTTTTAACCACATGGCTTGTTTTTCATGGCTCGAGCCACCTTGAATTTCAGCAAAACGAATTAAATCTTGTTGCTGCTTTTCTGTCATGCCACCAAATGCAGCATTTGTATCAAAACGCGCTTTCGCTAATTGAGGCGCTAATGATTGGACTTCACTCCATTGACTAGGCCCCGCACGGGTTGCCATTTGCGCAGCAACAATGGATTCGACCATATTAATCTGGGATACCCCTTTGATTGGCTGATTCGCCAATATATCAGCTTGTTTCATCTGATCGGGTGAAAATCCTAACGCTTGCAATTGCGCCATGCGTTTTTGATATTCTTTTTGCGCTTCAAATCCCTGATGCACTAAAATAGCACCACCGGCCGCGACTGCAAAACCAGCGCCGCCTATCATACCAGCGCCGCCCATAAATCCCATGGATTCTCCAAATTCTCCCATTCCTATAGCACCTAAGTGCGGAATTCCTCCATGTCCACCCCTACCACCAAAACCGCCCCCCATGCGCATACGGCCCATGGAAATCGATGCAGCTTCTCCCTCAACGGCAATTTTTCTGAGATTACCAGCCAGAGAATTCGCTTTTAAAGAAAGTGCGCTAAAATTATCACTAATAGCTTTTAATTCGATGTTATCTTTTGCTAGAGCGGTATTAAGTAAATTAAATTCTTTTGATACTAATCCTAAACTTTTTTGCAGAAGTGCTACTTGTTTGGCCGCCTTAACAGACAAAATAGTAAACTTCTCCATTTCAGCGACAGCATTGCCGCGTAAATTAAGTGTTGACCATATTTTAAATACTTCCATGTTTATTCCTCCATATTCCGCCATCGAGCCACACTGAAATCATATTTTGCAAAGCAAGTGCGATTTCAGGGGTTGCTTTAAACATGGTTAATCCAAGTACAGAACGAGGAGGTATATATTTTGTTCCTAGTTCCTGGTAAACCATTATTTCATCATTAGAACCCAATCTTAATTTATGCAATATAGGGTCGAAATCAAATTTTATAGACTCTCGTAGTTCGCCGGTGCGCAATAATGGGTTATATTCATCATTGAAAACATACCCTAAACGTTCCTTATCCGATTTTGTTGATTCTGCTAAGGGTGCCCATGTCTTAAATTGTCCCTCTCCTTGTTGTAGATGACCGATAGTATCTTTAGCCTTTTCAACCAATTCTTCCCCTAAAAAAGACATGGCTTTTATTTCATAAAAAGAATGGTTCTTAACCACTTTTTGCATATGGCGTGCGAACTTATCTAGTGTTTCAAATTCTTTTGTCATTTTTTAGAGTCTGAAAATCGCATCGTTTGGAAATTGAATTTACCGGCTCCGTCTTGTTCCTGATGAATAATAAAAAAAGCAATTCTCTTTTTTTCTTCCATGGAGAATACAATATTAGGTTCCCACCCTTTGCTAATCAAATAAAGACTCTGCCTAATCGCAGAGTCTTCCACTATTTTTTTATTTCTTCCTTTGCCCCCTCGCCTTCTTCAGAAACTTTAGTTAATACATCTCGAATAGCAGATACACCGGCCTGCCCCACTCTCTTTAAAGCCGCTCGGCATTCTGAATAAACTCGTGGAGTTTCAAATACTTGCCCGTCAATTTTTGCAATAAACATGACCGGTAACATCAAAGAAAATAGATTTGCATTGCTAGCATCATCACCCAAAGCTTTAGCAAAATCATATTGATCTAAAATATCAGGTTGCCGCAGCACATAAACCTTTCCAGTGCTATCTGTTACTATTTTACCGTCAATATTAGTGGCTTTTAATTTATCCGTTGGTTTCTTGGTTTCTTGAGTCATTTAGTATCCTATTTATTAGTTTCATGTGAAACATTTATGCTAACTGTTGTTTTCTACTTGCCATAAAGGAAAATGTCTGTGTAACAATATCAGTACCTGACCAATGCCCGGCATCTTCTAAAATCAAAACTACGTTTGAATAGCTATATTGACTGATAGAACCATCGCTTTCCGTGATTGTCTGAGTAATCGTTCCAGGTAATTGATCAACACCTAAGTAATATTGTGATTCCTGCACGGCAATATAGTTATCTAAAACATTAGAATCGCGCTGATAGACAAATGTTCCTTTCCAGCCTAAATGGAATTTAGGGAATCTGGTGCTTCCATCAATAGCAACTTTCTCAGGAGCGTTAGCATTTTCTGACGCTGAAAAAGATTCTAATATTGCAAACTGTTGCACACCATCAGCATCAGAAAAGGTAATTTTTACATCTATACCCGTATTTAAACCATTGGCTGGCATTTCTATACTCCCGTATTAGCTTGTGGTGGTAAAACTTGAATTGTAATATTTTGAGCAGCATCTAAATTAACAACCAAGTACTGAATAATTGAGAAAAGTACGACTTGTACATTGCATTGCATGAAACCCAATGCTACCTGTGTGCTTGGATTGTTCGTAGCATCTAGTATGACTTTAAATGCAGCAGATAAACTTCCAGGGTTATTAACATCCCCAATCATAGGGCCGCCTGATAAAGTATCGCTTGCTAAAACAGATAGGAAAGATTGAATAGCATTTTTAGCTTGTAAACGCGTATCAGGGGTTTGTGTCAAACCGACGTATGGTGTCATACCATTTAAGATCGTATTACCCAAAAAGTTAACCATTCTAGGGTAGTTATCTGTATTGGTTTGATTATTACTGCTGGTGTTAATTCCCAAACGGACACCAAATGCGCTTGCACTGACAGGAATGCCAAGCGTAATGACATCCAATCCACCACTATATAACTGGGATAAATCGGAGTCTGAATAAGTGCGATTCTCTAATGATTTTTGAGTTGCAATAATACCGTTGATAGGTTTGTTTAAACTGGAACCGTCGGCACGTGTTACAGCTAATATGCCAGCAACAAAACTTTGCGCACTGATAAAACGCGTCACGCCGTTAAAAATATCGTTGATTTGGCACCAATCTCCAGTCATTAACTTAAAGTCATATGCATCAATCCCATTTGTCTGTTTTAGAGTAACAGCACCGGCGATATTATCTTGGTAACCAGGGGCGACCGTCCCAATCATGTAGGCAATGCCTTCTGAATATCCAAATGCTACTTGGTTTGTCCAATAAGTAGGGTCTGTTGCATCTACCAGCATAACAATGTTTGCTTTCGAATTGCGTAGCGCATACATGCCAGTACGGTTCGTGCCATCAACACCAATTAATGTGGCAGTCGTAATCGCTGCATTACCATTCGTGCCACCCGAAAAAGTATAAGTGCTTTGTGCGGGTGAAGCTTGCGCACCTTGTGTTAAGGTAAATGTGGCACCACTACCTGCACCACCGGTGACGGAAGCAGGGTTGGTGGGGAAAACAGAATAAACGCCCGTGCGTGATACATGCGATGTTAAAATAACTCCACTACCATCTACTGTATCAACGGTAATCTGTGCAGCCGTCGTAGAAGTTCCCCCACTCACAGTAAGTATGTTACCGACAACGTAACCTGTTCCACCTGACACAATTGTGGCTGCACCAACGCCACTACCTAGCGTTGCTGTAACAAGTTGAGAAGGGCCGCGCGCCACTGATTGGCCATTGTTAATAGCTGTGACGAGGTTTTGCCAAAAAACATTTGCTGTACCGCCAATATTATCGAATGTTTCAGGAATGCCGCCGGTTAAATAAAGAACGACTTTCCAGGTTGGGACAGCAGCCGTATAGCTTGAACCTTTGCTAATAGTGGCATTCAGAGTGTTTCCTGTCGTACCGGTATAAATTGCATTCAGATAAGCGCCAGCAATGGGGGTGCTACTGGCATCTAGCAACGTGGTTGTTGCAGCCGTATCTGTACCATCGGTTACACGTACGCATACAAACGAGTTTGCGCCTTGTAACCCTGCAAAATAAACGGCTGTACCCATATCATATTGGGCGGCGAGAGGGGTACCAAAACGTGTGATATAATCATTAATCCCACCCCCGTAAGTAGGAGCATTTTTAGGCCCCCATGATGCAATTCCAACATATCCAATTAAGTTGGTCGCCACCCCACTTAAAATAGGTTTAGGTGGTACTATCTGTACAAAAACATTAGGAACATTTGAAATCGGAGTACCGATAGGAGCGATAGGCATTTTCGTTTACTCGTAGTTAAATTGGGATTTGTTAACCATATTTGATTCGTGGCATTCTAAAATTTTATTAATTTCATCTGCATTGTGAATGCGATCGCCACGCTTATATTCTCTAAATGGAGAATGAACCACTAAACAATCACCCTTGTTTCTCTCTGCGACGATCAATTCTTTTATTTCATTTTTAGATTTCATTTAAGTAATCCTGTTAACAATATTTAAGTTCTGTTTAGTGCTTGTGATTGTAGTAAATGTATTTGTTAAGGTTGTTGGATATTGAACCTTGTATTCTAAGTTTCCCACAATCAATAATGATTTTTCCCAGTCATCCATATAGGCTTGTGCTGATTCCATGGGCCACGTAATTCCATAAAATCCGTCCGGTAATACAATTCGATAATTTTCTTTAAACGCAATATCAATAGGGTTCATCAAGTTATCTCGGATAATCGGGTCGGTTGTCCAACATCTGATTAAAAAAACTCTTTCCTGTCGTGATAGCTCTAATGCTGATGTTGCAGCCGTTGCAATCGTCGTACTGACACTATAAGGATTCGTTAGTGTTATCACCGTACCGAGTGAAGTTGCTCCCGGAATTAACGCAGCAACATTTGCTGCAATCGTCGTTAGTGTGTCACTAATAAGTACCTGATAACTGTATGCAACATTATCTACAATCGCTGTTACTGCTTGAGGTACGCTAACGGTTCCTGCTATCGTAATTGTTTGGCCTAATACGGTTGCTGTTAAAGTTGGTTGCGTGGTTTCTATATCTTGGTAAACGCGTTCAAATTTAGTGACAACTTTTACTTTGTTCGTTGGGAAAACAGAAATTAACGCTTTACCTGATTTTAAAATATCATCAATATCATTACGTATCGGCCATGCTGAAATAATTGTGGTATCTATACCGGCTGTTGAGGGTTGCAGTAATCCATTAGGATAAACCGCATCTGTTACGTTCTGAGTCAACACAGAAAGTACATCTCCTAAACTTGCCATTAGTTAATAACCTGTTGTGCTGTTAAACGCCAGCCGAACTCTGTCTCCTCATTTACACTGATGACATATTCATCTGTATAATTATCAATAATAATGTCACCCGTTCTAATAAAAACTCCGCCCAAATTTGGGACTTGAATAATCCACGAAGGTTCTAAAGTATCTGTGGGTAATTTACTAGGAGCTGTGCTTCCTTGCCGGTTAATCATTAAAACTGAAGCAGGCATTTGTGTCATAATCGGGATAGATGTACCCGGTTGGTAAGCGACATATCCAACGTTTCCTATTGCTTGTGATTGATTTGGTCGAATAATGTCTATGACGCTATTACATTCAAATCCAGACATCGGCATTTGATATTCTTTTGATAAAATATAAAAAGTTTTATCGCCTACCAGGTAATCACCTTCTTGAGCACTCAACGGTGAAGATGAATCCTGACCATCTACCACTAACCACCAAATTGCATTCCCTGGCCTATTGGATTTCATCCAGTTCCAGTCAAGCGTTGCAACCATTAATAACGTGCCAATCAAATTACTTGAGTTGATAGGGTTAATGGGGACAGCAGATCGATAAAGTGTAAAAGGTTGACCTAACTTACTAGCAGCTTTTGCATAGCCAAATCGAATCTTTTGGTTAATTCCGGGACCATCCATTAGACAACAATCCTCATACCTTGCATTAGTCGCGCTGGTCCCCAAACTTCGAGATAATCCATCATTCGCGTACACCACAGTTTATAAAGACCAAATCTATCAGAAACTTCATTTTTATTGTGATACCAAACTGCTGCACGGTCAGTATCAAGATTACTACTTGCTGTTGGAATAGCAGCCTCTAATGTATTGCATTGACTAACATAAATATTTAACAAGGTTGTTTCTTCCTCAGTTGCTAAATTATTTATCCTGTATTCAAGTATTAAGTACTGATGATAATAACGATAACCGAAAGTTGGAGGTGACGCAGATAAACCGTTTCCGTAAACAGGAAAACCGCAATGCCTCCTAACGTCTATTTTTTGCTGTTCGGTTAACATCTTTGTAATAAATCTCAATAGGCGCGTTAATGTTTAAAAGCATTTCAATATCTTTATCGTCCCAAACAATTTGCCCGATTTTCCAAGATTTAAAACAGTTTGAGAGTACCTGCGGAGAATAACTATTAGTTTGCATAAAGTTTTTAGTAAAAATAGCAATATAAGTATCAGTGTTTTTAACTTTTGCTTTTTTAACTTTTTCCAATCCATTAATAGGTTCTTCAAAATTAGTACATGTAACATCTGAGGTTGAATCCTGAGATTCAACCTCATCATTATCATTTAATTTTTCGTCTCGCATATTTATGCAGTCTCAATAATCAATGCACGTTTAAAGTAAGCATTGCTAGCTGTTGGAATAATCGCCGACGTTGTCGTAACATCGGTTGGCACTGTAAAGCCACCGATATAGTTAGACGTCTGAGTTATGATCTGTCCTAATTGATCGATAGGATGACGTAAGTATTGATAAAATCCGTCATACATAAAATCATCACCCATGACATTCACAACCTGTTTGAAAGACTCTATAGAACCTGTACCACCTTGAGCGGCCATGTTGCGGATTGCATCTAAACCTTTGGTAAATATGCCTTCTACCAAAGCGCCTTTACCGCACAAAATTGGTCTTTGAATCGTTTGTGCAACTGGAACTGGCGCTGTGCCTTGTGGAGGCTGTACAAATGTTTCTGTAGTAGTCACTAATCTAGTGCCTAAGAATGTATAGATCATGGCATCTTGATAAGTGGGGTCTTTGACGCCAACACCACGGTTTAAAAGCTGAAATTCTGGATCAGCAAAAAGCTGATTCCTGGAAGTAGAGTTAAGATATAAATTGTAATAACCATCAATATCTGGAACCGCATTATTACGCAAATAAGCTACTGAATTCAGAATCGTTTGCATATTTAGCAAATCAGTACTTTGAATTGCGGCAGTCGTAGCACGTGCATTTGGACGGAAAATAACGGGCGCAAATGAACTAATAACGGCGTTACCTGCTGTACCATTTAATACGGTAACGTTTGTAGAGGTTGTGATAGTTCCTGATGTTCCGCCAGTTATCGCTGCGCTTGAAACGTTGCTTACATCATTCGCAAAACCAATGACATTATAAAGAGTGTTATTAATAAAGACTGGTAGAGGATTACCGCTGGATACAGGAGTAACATTACCATTCACGACAACGGTTTGAAATCCACGCGTATCGTCCACGGAAATAGTTACGCCAGCAGACCCTAAAGTTGCAGTAACAACAGTATTGCCACTCATATAGGAATTGAAAAGAGAAAAACGCGCGATACGATCGATAGCAGTAGCTTGAGCAATACCCAAGTTTTCAGAGTTCTTCATCGCGAATGATGCAATTGAAGTTTCATCATCAATCAAGTTGATGGGAGGCGCTACCTGTGGGTATTGATAAATAGCAAGTGTGTATTGTTCATCGCTATATTGCTGAGGAGTTAATCCATTATCAAGATTTGTATTAGTCGAAGGATTAAGCGCAGTGGTGTTTGGAATCATTAACCCAACGCGAGTTTTAGTAATCGTATCACCGATACGGCCAGAAAAAGTTTCAGGGTCAGCTATTTTACGATAGGCGAGAATATTTTTTAACGGGTCAATAAACTTACGTTCCAATAGACCTGTTTGAATGGCGTTTACAAGTTGCGCGGGGATGGGGCCGAAATTAGGCATTATGTGTCTCTCCGATAAAAGGTTGAAAATTTCTTTTCTGACTTTTACCCCGGAGAGACGCCATCGCTCTAGGCTGTTACTTTTTCAAAGTTCCACTAAAAAAAGTAAAGTTATGTCTTAAATTTTTGTTTTTGTTTAGTTAAGCTTATTACCTGCTAAAATACTTCTTTCTAATGCCTTGTAATCTTCTTTTGACATATCACGCGCTCTTATGGCTTTTGTAGATACATCGGAAGGTAATGCAGCATTAGAAGAAGAGCTTATTTTCTTATTTGCTTCAAAAAAGTTTGGTTTTGATTGCTTAAAAGCGTTAACTGCTTCTTGCAATCCAGATATTTCCCCGCTCTCAGATAATTTTAAGTCCGATTTATCAATCAATTTAACTAAATCTAAATCAGTAATACCGGCAGAAATAGCAGCAGATTCTAACTTTGCATCAATAAGTTTCTGTTCTACCTGTTGCCTCTGTTTTAAAGTAGTATCAATCGTTTCTTGCAGGTTTTTTTGTTGTCTGTCTGCGGTAGCTCTTAAGTCTTCTAATTCTTCTTTCGTCAACTTATATTTTGACCGCCACTTAATATCGGTATCCCGCATTTTTACTACGGGAGAATCGACACTTCTTTTAACTTGATCACTTGCCGCCGCTTCATTATCTGCACCAGCGGATATTTCGCTTGCATCAGTCGTCATTTATCACCTGTTTAGAGCGCGCCACGCTCATGTTCTTTCCCCGTTCCACGGAGTTTTTGGGATTTATTTGATTAATTTTGCTATTTTTTAATTCTTGTGTAACGCTATCATCATTATTTGCATCTGTCAACTCTTTTTTAATATCTTTAACATTATATTTGTCTGCAACCACTTTAAGCGCCCCCTCTTTACTCAAAATACCCATTGATACCATTGTTTGCAACGCTTGCGCTTCTTGCAAATCGTCTTGCGGGGTGGGTGGGTACCATTCTGGCCATTCAAGAGTAATCTCTTCCATACTGTCATTCGAAAAAGCAGGCGTATAACCACCCGTATCTATTTCAAACTTACCGCTTTTCATGATTTCTAACATCATGAAAAGGACGCGCTTAAGACCGTTTTCTCCATACGTTAAACGCATATCTTCAACCAAGCCAATAAGATTGGCATTCAACATTTGCAGGGCTTTCCCAGAATGTATGGCGCTTAATTTATCAGGATTGGCGCGGTTACCTCTCACAAGTTCTAACGCATATTCACGCAATCCTCGCACATACTCTATAACTGCCGTGGTACTACCACTTGTCATTTCTAACATCCAGGCATCCCCATTCTCACCCAATGTAATTGGTCCTATTCCTTTAATAATCTGCTGCCCACTTAATTGAGCGGGGTCTTTAATAACAAGGGTTGGGTCAGAGTTATATTTAAGTAAACGCCCCAGTTGGCTTAATTGATAATCAATCTCAATACCAATATCGATGATTGATTTAAACGTACATTCTCCGTCAATTTTGGAATCTTCCTCAGTATTTTTTATCCAGATAGCAGGCACAAACCCTAAGCCATGCTTAAAGCTTCTTTTACTGTCTACAGTGGGCTTAAAATCAGATTTTTTATCATCAGACACTTTGTAAGGTAGGTAGTAAATCTCTTCCTCTTCCGTCCATTTCCGCACTACATAAAACTTATTATTCTTATCCTTTTCATCAATGTTTGCATACCCTCTTGATATTAATGTATCGCCTGAAACTTTTCTTTTTTCAGTTAGCTCAACCAGTTTATTAGGCTCTTGATCATCAAAAACAGGGGTTAAATGTAATGTTTCAAGAACGTGTAAATAAAATTTACTTTTTAGAACTTTTACAACAATACATACGCTACCGAGTGCGCCTTTTTTAGCAGCATTTAGCATCTTCCCTTTAAAATTACAAGAATCCATTAAGTAATCTAAGAAGTCACTGTTATCTTGATTATTATTACAGCGGGCAACAGGAAAATGACTCTCACCAAACAGCATAGATGTTGATTCGTCTACAATTATCTTAGGTATACAATAAATAACACTGGGACGACGATTAGCCAGTGGCACGTAAGTCCCTCCGGTACCGCCTTGATACTCCATGTACCAAGGTGTTAGGTTATCGTATAATTCGCTATTGTATATTTTTTTATAAATAAAGAGTTTTGCTTCTCGTTCTGACCAATCTTTATCTATCTCCAATTGGAATCGTTCAGAAATTCTTCCAACAAATGTATTTTCTGAATTATAAGACATTTAATGAATCTCTTTTATTTAAGAATATGATCATTTTTTAAATCCTTTCAGCGTCTTAGCTAATGCTGCACGTTTACGCATAATAGGGCTCTTAGAATTAGCTGCTTTTTCTAGCTTTGCTGCCGGTATTTTATCACCTGATTTCACACCCAGCGCTTTTCGTAAAGCACCAGGTTTTTTTATTGCACCTGCAATCCAGTTCTTAGCCATTTTTATCTTCCTCATAATTATCATATATTGCAAACAATGGATTTAAAATATTACCAGTTTGAGAATAAAGTTTTTGAACGTTTTCAATAAATTTACTTGTTCTTTCTTGATACCAAACATCATTAGTAGATGCACAATTAGATAGAAAAATACCAAGTTGTTTTTGTAGCTCAAGGATATATTCACGCGCATCCTTACTTAAGTGCTCAATTTTAATGGCCGCCATATTATTTTAACCTACCATTTTCATCCCTAACCCCTTCGATGATCTGCTTTTTAAGGTCGATCATATCCTCAATTGTTCCTACTGCTAAGACTACACTGTAATCTGCTGGTTCATTCTTCTGCGGAGACTTAGAGCGTAATAGCCTATATCGATCACTATCACCAATCTGATGCAGGCAAAACTGATATCCAGTAGATTGGGTATAACTTGTTCTTAACTGTAACCTATTTAAAAACTCAGCAGGTATTTTATTCTGCATTGTTATTTATCCCTAGTTTTATCAATAAGATAATATACATCGTCAATAGTTAAATTATGATTTAGTGACATAACTGTTTTGTAAAAATCGATGAATTCATGATTATCAATATTGGTGTAATCATCCATTTTTATTGAAATTAAAAAATTCTTTATTGCTTTCTGAAGCTCAAAAAAAGAAATTAAAGACTTTCGGCTGATCTTCTCGATCTCTTCTATTTTCATACTCTTTTACCTCCCCATAATATTAAAGTTTCTTAAATCTTGCTGCGTTTGATTACTCTTAATAAAAAGCTCATGAAGCGCATGCGTCATGCTGTCCACTTGATCGTCGTGCCCAGCGTTCGGAAACATGCATATCTCATCAATAAAATCAGCTTCCCACTCTGCGCCTTCTACAATAAAGACTCTACCACTTTCGATAAAACCGGAAACTGCACTGAGTCGTGACATCTTGTCACCCTTAACATTTACTCCAATAATAGGTAGTTGGGTTTCTTTCTTAAGAGTTTGGATTAAGCTATGACCAGACGCTTTACGCTCAATGATAATTTTATTTGGCCTCCATTCATTTGCTAGCATTATCGCACGTCTGGTAAGAGTAGGAAAGTCAGGCTTTTCTTTAAATCTATGCAGTAAGTACGCGCCGGATTGATTATATCCCCATGTTGTACACACACTATAATCGTTATCCTGTCCCTCTTCAAATGCCGTATCCCAGGATTGCAACACAAAGTTAAAGAGTGGATTAATGATATGTTTTACTGCATTACGTGTGATCTTAAAATGACAGAACCAAGCCGCTTTAACAATCCCACCTTCACGCGGCGCAGGTCTTTGCTGATACTGTCCTGCATATGCATATGACCCTACATCTTTTTTAATTTGCTTGATATCCTCATCATTAAAACGCTCCGTCCATAGCAACTCATCTTTTATAGTCCTCGGGTCTTTGAATCCTATACTCGTAATATAATTACTTCCTTCATATTCTTCGGGTAAGCATAGATGCTCATAATTACCCTTTGTTAGTACATGTGCTGATAAATCACGAGCATGTACACGCTGCATTACAATGGTGCGTGTAACGGTTTTAGGGTCATTCCCTCGGCTACCCATGGTCTCATCCCACCATGTTATTACGCCTTCTCTTACCGTATCTGACTCAGATTCAAGAACGTTATGCGGGTCATCACAATTGTGTACTAATATTCCATTCGCATAATAGTTGTTGTTAACTGCCACCTCAATGTTATAAACCTTACACTCATCGGGGAGATATTCTATTTTATCAACCAAATGCTGCATTCCATCAATGCACATCACTGCATCCTTAATATGCATATCTTTTGCAAATATATAACCCCCACGATTTAAGCAAAATATAGGATGATTAAGGGTGCAAACTAGTTTTTTTCCATTTGAAATATGAAACCTTATTAGCTCATAAGAATCATTCTCAAACCAGTTTATGATCGTTTGATACTCTATTTTGTTAAGTCTATTGCTGAATGACGCTACTTTACCACCTACTTTATTTTCTACGATGTCACGTATAGTTAGTTCACCATATTCAAGTCTTAGTTTAGTATCTCCCGTTAAGCATACGATACGATCGCCCCCCTCACCCGTTCCGATACCCTCAACAGACGTTGCGATACGATACCCTAATTTATCATTGTCAAAACGAGTTTTAGTACTCTGATCTGATGTAAGTTTAAAAAGATGCCCGTATTTACTTTTAAAGTATGGGTGGGATATCAAGCGCTTACACTTCAAACTATCACGCGTGCTGAGCTGTTGACCATAGGAGGCATAAATGGATTTAATGGATGGATTTTTTATCCAATCCCATACTTGCCAAAACACCGACACTAATAAACTTTTAGCATGTCTAGGAGGCATATTAATGAGTAGATTTCTAATCTGAAGATTAGTCTGTGCCTCTAAGTGCTCGCAAATGGCATGTATATGCCAACCATCAACAAAGGCACTTCCAGGCTCTACGATCTGCCAATTTTCACGCACAAAATCCAGTAATGAAATTTCTTTAAGATTAATATCACGCAGGATTTTTACGATCTTTTCTTTCTCTAGCGCCGTCAAGAATTGCCATGATTTCGCTAAGTCCGTCGGATTTATTGTCGCTATTATGCTCATAGGAAGGGGAAGGAACTCCGCGTATTTTTCGCATATTTTCCATTGCTGTCATCGCTGTAGTCAGATATGACGAGTCTTTTACGCCAAGCTTTTTTTGTGTTCTCCATGCTTTTAACGAATACTCAATAATTTTTTCGTAAAGTGCTATTTGCTGAGTAAAGAAATGGGGAATTTGTTCGGCTAATTTTTGGGAATGTTCAGCGTATAATTTATTAAGAATGGAACCAACTTGGTTCAGAGATATTTTCAACATCTCAGCAATAGAGCGCTGTGTATATCCATTTACGCTGAGCTCCCATATTTTTTCTTCTTTCCCTAACTTCACAGAATCATGTAAATAAATATTATCGAGCAATTCGTCAATGTTAGAATAGCTTGACACTTCCTTTTTAATTTTTTTCAAAGGAGCAAATTTTCGCTCTACATTTATCTTTTTAACCATATTTTGCTTGAGTTAGTGTTATTTTGATTAGTTTTCACAATTAATTAATAATTAAATCTTAATAACATAATTATAAAATTTAGTCAAGTAATATTTTTATTACGTCAAATTATCTACTAAAAAATAGCAAAAAATAAAATGGTTGATTTAAGGCATTATTAAGGTAAGATTGAAGGGTTTTACTGGGATTTCCCCAATAAAAAGCCCCGCTTGCAGGCGGGGCTATCACAAAAAGGAGGTTTTAAAATGTCTTTATCGAGAGAAGAGCAACAATCGTCTTATACTATAGTATCTAATATCAGTGACTATGATGACTTACGGTCTCTGATGCTAGACTTTCAAGAGCTTACAGAGCATAGATACGCAATAGACTTCTATAGAGACCTATTAGGCGACTCTATATATAGTCAGTGCTGCGAAATTGCCTGGGCTCATGACTATGCGTTTTTAACAAAAACATAGAAGCTTTGTAGTCATTTGGCTTAATCTTCTACACCCTTGTCAAAATTGCTTGACAAGGGATAGTATACACTTGCGCTTAAAAAAAGCAAACATTTTTAAGCGCAAGTGTATTTCTTCGGCACACTCTTTTCCGCCACGCATATAATAAGAAATACGCTTTAATCCATTTAACACTATTTTTATAGTGTTTTTCTTAAATTAATCCCCCATTTTATTTCCCACTCCGAATAATTTCGCGTCACTTCGAATAAAAAGATGGACATTTGCCATCCTGTGAGATATGATGCTTTTACTAGCTCAATAATGAGGTAGCAATCAAAAGGAGAATTAACATGAGAATACTAAAAATCAAAGAACATGAGACTATGGGTTTATACAAGATAACAAGCGTTGATCTCATAAAAGATAGGGCAGATATCCTCATTGATTGTGCAAACGGAGGAAGTTGGACAGTGTCAGTAAAAGATCATGTGGAAATTTCGCCTAAAGGAATAAAGAAACGTTACGACAATGGTAAATATGAAATAACTTCAAAAAAACTGGAACAGTTAAAAAAAGAATATACCGTGGTTATGGCAAATTAAAGGAGAATTAACATGTACAAATCTAACCATGCAAAAGATGGTTCATTAAAACATAGTTCAGAATGCAAGATGGCTTTCGGGAGAAAGGATAAGGAATGCCCACGTTGCCAAGAGTTATTAAAAGGAGCTCAAACTCGCAACGGATGGCAGAAGGACTATTATGCTAATAAATCTATGGAAGCATCAAGAAGTAAACAAATA
>Ga0075163_10002742_pt1 | contig 23621 bp, 15 predicted proteins | sample JI1023141ADNA_FD_71478 | JGI IMG/M metagenome (GOLD analysis project Ga0075163, IMG submission 71478) | Wastewater effluent complex algal communities from Wisconsin, to seasonally profile nutrient transformation and Carbon sequestration -... | ecosystem: Engineered > WWTP > Effluent > Algae... | reverse complement strand
CCCGCGCTCGCGGCGTACTGGGCAATCGTGGCCAGGTCCACGGGCTTTTCCAGAAAGTGCAACGCACCAAGACGGAACGACGCCTGACGATTGGAGTCGTCGGGGTAAGCCGTAAGCACGAGCACCGTTGCGTCGGGGGACAACATGCCCGCGAGCGCCATGACCTGCAGTCCACCATCGCGCTTGCCGCCCAAACGCAAATCCGTAATGACCAGATCGAATCGCTGCGACCGAAGCTTCTCGAGTGCGTGAGGCAGAAGCTCGGCTGCCGTGACCACATTGCCCTCGACCTCGAAGAGCTCGACAAGGATGTCGCGGATCGACTGCTCATCTTCCACGACGAGCACAGACTTGGTGGCTTCCGACGTTTGGTTCATGCCACCTCCATGTGCGAGAATCGCGCCATTGCTGTCCATTCGCAGACATGACTGTAAACTGTTTCTTAGCAACCATTTAGAACTCGTGCGCCGGAATAACGGCAGATTCGCAGTGACCGGCAATCAGTCACTTCTTCAATGACTGTCCGAAAAACGGTCAGTGAAAAACGATCAGAGTTGATATCGCTTGATCTTTTCCATCAAGGTGGACCGCGCAATCGCCAACCGGTGCGCCGCGTGTGTGCGATTGCCGTTGGTCGCGGCCAGGGCCGCCCGGATGGCGTCGCGTTCTATAGACTCGAGCGTTCGCGGCGTGGTGTCGACGACCGACGGTACTGGGGCGGCATCGGCGGTCAGCGGCACCAACCCCAGATGATCCACACGAATCGGAGCGCCGTCGGCCAGGATAGCAGCGCGCCAGATGGTGTTCTTGAGCTCGCGAATGTTTCCGGGCCATTCGTACGTCAGGAGCTGCGCTTCGGCCGACGGGTCGAGTGTGGCGCCGCGCGGAAGGAATGCGTGGGCCAGCGGAAGAATCTCCGCAGGTCGCGCGCGGAGCGGCGGAATTGTCAGGGTCAGCACCTGCAGGCGGTAGTACAGATCCGCGCGAAATGTCCCGTTCGCGACTGCCTGCGTAAGTGGCTGATGTGTCGCGACAATGACCCGGGCATCCGACCGGAGTGACGTTGTGCCACCCAGACGCCGAAACGATTTGTCCTCCAGCACTTTGAGGAATCGCGGTTGGACGTCCGCGCTCATCTCGGCGATTTCGTCGAGAAAGACGGACCCGGCGGCCGCCACTTCCAGAAGCCCACGCTTGGCTTGTCTGGCGTCGGTAAACGCTCCTCGTTCGTGTCCGAACAGCTCACTTTCGAAGAACGTCGTGGAAAGGGATGCGCAGTTGACCTCGACAAACGGCGCGCTGTTCCGTGCCGAACGATCATGGATTTGTCGGGCCACAAACCCTTTGCCGGTTCCTGTTTCCCCTTGCAGAAGAACCGGCGCGTCAAGATTGCGTGCCGCCAAGTCAATCAACTGCTCAATCGTATGTGGTAACTTGAGTGGTTCGGCTACGTACGATTGGTGCGCACTTCGCGTTTGTGCCCGCAGCACGGCGACTTCCTGACGAAGTCGGCCGCGTTCCGAGGCGCGGGTGACCGCCGCCGACAAGGTATCGAGATCGACCGGCTTTTCGAGCACATCGGCGGCGCCGTGGTGCATCGCCCGGACCGCCGAACGCACATCCGCGTACCCGGAGAGCACGATGATCGCGACGTCAGGGTCGTCCGCGCGCAGCGCCTCGAGTGCCACCAGACCGCTGGCATCGGGGAGACGGAGGTCGAGCAGTACCACGTTGGGGGCGTGCTCGCGAGCGAGCTGCCGACCCTCGGTGGCCGTGGACGCGCCGCGGGCCGTGTAGCCGAGCGACGCGAAAAAATCGATGAGCGTCTCACGGATCGACTCGTCGTCATCGATGACGAGGACTGACAAACTCACGAGCGGTCTCCGCCGACCGATCCTGGCATCACGACGCCGCTGTCGGCGGCAGGGTCAACGTCAGCGTGGTGCCGGTCTCCGGCACACTATCGATCACAATCGCGCCGCCGTGTTCGTCCATGATCCGCTGACACAGCGCCAGGCCGATGCCCGTCCCGCCGCTCTTGGTGGAATAGAAGAACTCAAAGACATGCGGGAGCACGTCCGGGGGAATGACCGGTCCGCCATTGGTCAGTCGGCAGCGCCATCCGCCCACCGGCGAGAGCTGCGAGGCGAGCAGCAGTTCTGATCCGTCGGGCGCCGCATCACACGCGTTGACCAGAATATTCCGGAAAACCTGTCCAAGCTGCTCGGGATCGAGCAGGCAGCGCACCGGCTGCTCGGGACGCGTGCGTCGCAGGGTGAGCTGCTTGCCGTCGAGCCGAGGCCGCTCCCCTTCGAGAATGTCATCCCAGACGAGCTCGGGATCGGCCGGCAGGAGGTGCACCGTATTGGGGCGCCCGAACTCCAGCAGCGACGTCACCATGCGGTTGAGGCGCTCCACTTCGCGAAGAATGCGGCCCACGTTCTTGTCGACCACGGGATCTTCACGCGCACCAAACCGCAGCATCTGCGCGGCGGAGGAGATGCCGAACAGCGGATTGCGCAGCTCGTGGGCGACGCCGGCCGCGACTTCACCAATCGCTTCGAGCCGCCGCTTCTGTTCGACGCGGCGAACCAACCAGGAGCGCTCGATGGCGACGGCGGTCTGCGCGGCAATCACCGCGAGCACACGCTCTGCCTCTTCCAGCAATTGATCGGATTCGATGCGCTCGGCGCAGAGAGTAATCGCGCCGAGCACCCCTTCGGCGCTGATGAGTGGGGCGGTGATTTCGAGGCCGGCGCTGGAATGTTCCCGTACCACGTGTCCGGTGGCCAACGCCTCCAGCCACGTGCGTGCGAGTCGACGCTCGAGCGGCTGCGCGTCGGCGACGCCTTCATAGCCCTGCTGATGCGTGATGTGAAACTGCGCCGTCTCATCGTCGGCGAGTGCGATCACGAAGCCGGTCGATGGCACGGCGCGCCGAAGCTGCAGCGCCACTTCCTCGTAGACTCGATCGAGCGAAATGGCTTCGGCGAGTGCGATGCCGGTGTTGATCAGGGCTTCGCGCGAGCGATGACTCGGGGTGATGTCGACCGTCGCGAAGACGTAGCCGGTGACTTGTGCCTCATCGCGGAGGGCGGTGACCTGCATCAGGAACACCCGCTCTTCATCGGGTGAGTTGCAGGGAAACTCCCAGCGCACCACCGGCACGTTGTGGTCTCGCAGCAGTGTCATGGCGCGCTCGATCTGTTCGCGCGAGGCATCGTCGACGACACTGTCGAAGACGGAACAGCCGGTGACCGCTTGCTCGGGTGCGATGGCCGGGGCGCCGTTCTCTTCGGCGAAACGCGACCAGGATCGGTTTGCCGCGGTGATGCGCCCGTCCAGATCGACCGACCAGATGGTCATCGGCAAGGCGTCGAGGATCCGCCGTGAGAACGGCGGCCGGTCGAGCATGATCGTGGGAGGCGCCTGAAAATCGGTCACTGAGAGAAGTTACGGCGGTTCACAGACACGAACAGGGGCGCGGAGATCCGCGCCCCTGTTCGGCGTCCGATGGACAACGTCGACGCCGAGCGTTCGGCGCCGACGTCTACCTGCGTGTTACCGACGACCGCCCTTCTTTGCCGCCTTTTTGGGTGCGGCCTTTTTGGGAGCGGGCTTCTTCGCGGCCGGCTTCTTGGCAGCCGGCTTCTTTGCTGCGGACTTCTTGGGTGCGGCCTTCTTGGGCGCGGCCTTTTTGGGCGCGGCCTTCTTGGGTGCTGCCTTCTTCACGGCCGCCTTTTTCGGGGCCGCCTTCTTGGCCGCGGGTTTGGAAGCTGTTTTTGCGTCTTTCTTTGGCGCCGCCGCCTTCTTGGGGGCCGCCTTCACCGGCGCGGCTTTGACCGGCGCGGCTTTGACGGGCGCCGCTTTGGCCGGCGCCGTCTTTGGCGGAGCGGGGGCCTTCACGGCTGGTGCCTTGGGGGCTTCGGGGGCTTTGGGCGCCTTGGGGGCTGCCGGCGCCTTTGGAGCTTTGGGAGCCTTTGGCGCAGGCTTTTCCACTACGACTGGCGCCTCGGCGACCGGCTCAGGCTCCGGTGCCGGGGCTTCAACAACCTTTGGCGCTGCTTTGGGCTTGGGAGCCGGCTTGGGCGCACCGGGGTTTTTGGGTGGACGACCCGGGCCGCGCCGCACGATTGAGCGGCCGAACATGTCGTCCTCCTCGTCCTCCTCCTCGCCTACTTCGTCTTCGAAGCCATCATCGTCTTCGTCGTCGTCATCATCGTCGTCGTCGTCAGCGCTATCCCACAGACTGTCGCTGTCGTCCGATGGCAGACCGTATCCGTCGTCTTCCTCGTCGTCATCATACGAGGAGCCACCGTATCCGCCCATGTCCTCCAGGTCGTCTTCCCGATCGATGAATCGAAGTTCTTCAGACATCTCGTCGTCCCGCGGCATTGCTGCCTCCTCCACTGGATAGACCTGGATTCCACAGCCGAACGCTGAGGATGGCGCGTCACGCGCAGCCCCAGGGGACGCTGCGATCACGGCCGGTATCAAGAGACCCGCCACAAAAACGGCTGTGGTCGTAATCTCGGGTTACACCGAGTACACACCTAGTACATGGAGTCGGCCCGTACGTCAAGCGTGGAGCGCAAGATGGTTGTGCAAACCGCTCCGATGATCAGCTGATTCGCGGCAACTCCGGCACGTGGCCACGCCGGACGACGGCGCCGAGCGCCTCATAGATCTGCGGCTCAAGGAGCCGCCCGGCCTGCGTGCGCAGGTACTCCAGCGTCGTATTGGCGGTCAGTGGGTCGCGGTACGCGCGCTTGGACGTCAGGGCATCGAACGCGTCGGCGGCAGTCAGGATGCGGCCGCCGAGGGTAATGTCGGTGCTGGCCAATTGGCGCGGATACCCGGAGCCGTCCCAATGTTCATGGTGATCCTGAATAAATGACAGCGACGCGCCGAGGTGCTGCAGCGGCGACAGAATTTCGACGCCGATCCGCACGTGATCCTTCACGTGGGCGAATTCGTCTTCGGTCAGCGGGCCATTCTTGTTGAGGACGGTCTCCCGAATGCCGATTTTGCCCACGTCGTGCAACCGGCCAGCCAGTCGCACCTGTTCGATGTACTCGTCATTCGCACCGAGCTCTTCGGCGATGGCGGCGCCAAGGGAGGCCACCCGATGTGAGTGGCCACGCAAGTAGAGGTCTTTGGCCTCCATGGCGTTGATCAGCGTTTCGGCCACACTGACGGTGAGCGCGCGCAGTGCCAGCTTTTCGCGCTCGAGATCGAGTGTCCGCACGGCGACTTCTTCACGAATGAGCCGGTCCAGCGCACGCCGCTCCATGGCCAGGGTGCGACGCGCCACGGCGCGTTCGACGGCGGACTGCAGATCGGGGAGTTCAACGGGTTTGGTGAGGTAGTCGAACGCCCCGGACGACAGGGCGTCCGTGGCCGAGCTCGCGTCGTTAACGGCCGTGAGCATGATGATTGCGATGTCGGGATCGACCGCCAACGCCCGCGGGACCATTTCGAGCCCGGTCATGCCCGGCATGCGCAGATCGCACAGCATCAGCGCGTACCGCGTGCTGTTCAGCGCGCCCAGTGCGGCGTCCCCGCTTTCCGCGACGTCGACCTCGAAGCCGCGGGTCCGCAGAAAGCGGCTCAGTGCCAGACGAATGGTCGATTCATCATCCACCACGAGAATCTTCCGGAGCGCATCGTCGGCCATGGCCGCCGCAGCAAGGCCGATGGCGTGCAGCGGATCGAAGGAGTTGATGCTGGTCATGGCGAGCCGGATGGGGCGGACGCGGTGGCGGCAAGAAGTGTTGCCGGCACGTTCGGGGCGACGGGACTGCTGGCAGATGCTCCGACCGGGAGCGAGACAATGACGGTGGTTCCCACGCCGGATTCCGACTGCACGTCGATCCGCCCCCCGTGCGCTTGCACGATGCCGTAACTGACACTGAGGCCGAGACCGGTTCCCACACCGGCGGGTTTCGTGGTGAAGAAGGGTTCGAAGATTCGCCGACGGACTTCTGGCGGCATGCCTCGTCCGGTGTCAATCACTATAACCCGAACCACCTCGTCCGCCGCTTCCGTGCGCAGTGTCAGCACGCGCTCTGTCGAATCGACCATGGCATGCTCGGCGTTGCCGATGAGGTTGAGCAGCACCTGCTGCAGCTTCTGGACATCGCCGGAGACATCGGGTGCGCTCTGGTCTTTCTCCAGGACGACGCGAACGCCGGCGTGCCGGAGCGGATACGACCGCAAACGCAGCGTCTGCTCGATCAGATCGTTGAGATCGACCGGCCCGATCCGTGGTTCGGTTTTCCGCGCAAAGATCAATAGGTCGCGAATCACCGCTTTGGCGCGGTCGCTCTCCTGCTTGATGAGCTGCACGGATTCCCGCTGGTCGTCGCTGAGCGATTCTTCGAGCAGCATCTGCGCGAACGCGGAGATGCCCGTGAGCGGATTGTTGATCTCGTGCGCGACACCGGCCACCAATTCGCCCAGGGCGACCATCTTTTCGGTGTGACGCAGCTGCTCCTCGAGCCGCCGGTCGGCGCTGACATTGCGCACGCTGACCACCTGGCCGAGCACCTCGCCATCCTGCGCGAGCAGCGGGCTGATGGTGACCGTGGCCGGGAATTCGCTCTCGTCCCGTCGCCGGTGAATGTGCTGGATGAGGCTGAGGCCGGAGTCGACCACTCCGTCGGTGATTCGCCGCCCGCGTTGGGTATCGACGCCGACGACCACCTGTTCGAACTGCATGTCCATCAATTCGACCTGCGACCACCCATACTCGCGCGCTGCGGCCGGATTGGCATAACGCACCCCGACCCGGTCGAGAATGAAGATCGGGTGGTCGATGGTGGTCAGCGCGGTGGCGAGGAGATGTTCGCGTTCCCGCCCCAGTCGCTCATCCTCATCGAGCAGCAGCGCGTCGAGCGCGAGTGCCAGCGAGGTGGAGAGCCGTTCGAGGGTGACACGATCGCGCCGAGGGAGCGGCGCGGAGCGCGGTGCGGACACCACCAGCACGCCGATGGTGCGATCACGGGCGATCAGCGGTACCACGAAGCCCCAGTCATCGGGCAGCAGGGTCTCGCCCACGGATGGGGCGATTTCGCGCAGGCTCGCCAACTCGCGGGGCCGACCATCGTGAGCAAGTCCCGATTCGCCGCGTTCGCCAGTGGGACGATGCCCGCGCAGCACATCGAGCGTCCCGCTGGTGGCGACGTATTCAATCACGCCGTCGCGGGCGCGCGCGACACCGATGGCCTTGCCGATGGATGGCACGAAGCGATCGAGCACGCGCAGCAATTCCAGTGCGCCGTCGGCCACATTCACGGCGTGGAGCGTGACGCGGGCGAGTTCGGCGGCACCTTCGGCGCGCTGCCGCTGGAATTCCTGCAGCGTGAACAGCCGTGATGCCTCCACCGCGGCGCCCGCCTGTCGCGCCAGAATCGTCAGCAGATCGAGGTCCTGTAAATCGAAGGCGTCTGGCGATGCAGAGACCAGACGCAGCACGCCCGCCGACCGGGTGCCGTAGCGAACCGTCGCACACAATTCGGAAGCGCCGCGCGACCAGTGTGGTCCGCCGAGGGCGTGTACCGCGAGACGGGAGACGCCGGTGCGCAGCGTTTCGCGAGCCAGCGCGAGTTCCGCGTCGGTGGCGGGGGTGTTGGGCACAACCATGCCGTCACGCGTGGTGAGCACCCGCGTCAGACCGCTCGGGCCGTTGGCAAACACATCGCAGATGCCGCTCGGAATGACACTCTGCGTGGCTTCCGCAATCGCCGTGGGCAATGAATCGGGCGTCGTGACGAGGGCCAATTGCTGCTGCGCACGCGCCATGGCGGCGAGCCGATCGGCGCGCCGTTCGAGTTCCGCCAGGTGGCGGAGGTTTCGGTAGGCGATCGCGGCGTGTGTCGCGATGTCCTGCAGCAGCGAGCGTTCGTAGTCGTCGAACTCGTGCGCGCCGATGTACCGCACACTCAGGACACCGCGCGGTTCGCCATCGAGCATGAGCGGAAGCAACGCCACGGCGGCGACACCAGCCTCTCGCAATTCCGCGTTGCCTTCGGTGGCCCAGAGGTCGGGGCGCCGGGTGAGGTCGCTGATGAAGCGCGGGGTGCCGGTGTCCACGACATCGCCGAGTATCGACGCGTAGAAGCCTGCCGCCACGCGTGGTCCGTCCACGAACCCGGCGCCGGATTGATGATCGAGCCGCACTGTCCGGAGCTGCGGGTTGGCTTCAAACACCGAAAAGCCGGCGGCGTGCAGCTCATCGCAGAGGACTTTGGCGATGCCGCTGTAGACCGCCTCCCGGGTCATGGCGTCAGCGAGGGTGCGCGCGGTGCGTGCGAGGACGGCGTTGTGCTGCGCGGCGCGCGCGGCATCTTCGGCTCGCAGCCGGGCATCAGCCACGGCATTCTGGGCACGACGCACCAGTCGCTGACTGCGCAGCACGATGGCGCTGTAGTCGGCCAGATGTCCGAGCAGCTCGATGTCGGCGGTGGTGTATGCGCCGCGAGCCGTGTTGATGCAGAGCAGCAGGCCCGAGACGGAGCCCTCAAGCATGATCGGGACCACCGCGGCCTGCGAGATATTCAGCGCGTTGCGAAAGCGCGGATCAATGCGCGGGTCGGTGGGCTGATTGGTATAGACGGCACCGCCATGGGCGATGACCTCCCGAAACAGCGACGGGGCGGGCTGAATGCGGAACGTTTCGCCTTCAAACGGCCGGGTGTGCCCACTCGTGGCGACCACACGAAAACTGTCGTCGTCGAGTTCGAGTACACACGTGCCTTCGGCCTGCACGAAGTCCGCCGCTGCGGCCGCCAACCGGCGCAGTAGTTCGGTTTCGTCGAGGGTGCTGTTCGCGATGTCGCGCACAAATTGCGCGAGTGTGGACGCGGCGATCGGCGTGATGCCGGGTACGCCGCTCTCGGACTCCGTCCGCGTGCGTTCCCGCTCGCGCAACTCGGACCTGATGGCCACTGTGAGACCTGCCTGTGCGGATGACTCCGCGTCCTCGACCCCGAGTGGTCGCGTGATCACTCCCGGTTCGACCTCTCGTGCGGGGTCGAACCGGACGGCTTCGCGGCCTCGCTCACCGTTTTGCAGCATCCCTACCTTCACGTGCAACCGGCCGCTTCCGTTGCGGGCGGCTCAGCCTCAGCTATTTCGCGCCCCGGGCGTCCGCGACAGCGCGATCGATCTCTGCCCGATGATTCTCGTAGTCTGCGTTCCCTGTCGCCAGCTCTGCGGCCAAAGCCGCCAGCAATCGGGCGTCAAAGCCAGCGGCGGCGGCCGTGTTCTTCTCCAGCCGCGCCGCACGAGCGGCCAGCAACAGTCCCAACAGGGATTTCGGGTTGGCGGCCAGCATCGTGTCGGCCTGCGCTTTTGCCACCTCTCCCGCGCCCACCACCTCGGCGACCCGCCCGAAATGGTATCGCTCGTCGAGGGTAGGGCTGGGCAACATTTCATGCGCCGCCATGACCATCGGGGCGAAGATGGCGACCGAGTCGACCTTTCCGGACTCCGCGTACTCCATCACGCGCACGTACAACCGGCTGGCCCGCTCCGAGGGCGTCATGCTGCCAATGTCCGGGGCAGCTCCGCCGCCACCGCCAGCGGCAAACGGCGCCGCCGGAACACCGGCGGCCTGCCCATCCATGGCCGTGGTGGGGAGCGCATTGGCGGACCCGTCCACCGCGGAGCCCTTGGCGCGGCCAAAATTCCGGCCTGCGGCCATCGCGACCAGTGCGAGGAGTGCCAGGAATGCCACACCCCACGGCAGGATCGACGCCATTGCCGGCGTCGCACCCGTTGCCGCAGCACTCGTCACGGCGGCAGCCGCTGCAGCGTCTCGCTCGGTCGGCTCGCCCTGTCCCACCGGCGTGCCGCAGCGATGACAGAATCGTGCGCTGGCCGATAACGTCGCGCCGCACGCCGCGCAGAATCCGGGAGTCGCGAGCCCGGGCTCGGGGTGAGTCGAAGAAGTCATGTGGCTGGAATAGTACCGGCGGAGGGTGCGGTACGGGACCCTCGCCCCCGTCGCTACAATACGACAGCGTCTTTCTCCGTCCCTATTCTCGTGCCTGCTCCCAGCCGATCTCTCGTGCCCGCTGATTTGAGCGGTGCCACGGCCGCTGATGTGCTCGACCTTGCTGAAGCGCAGCAAGTGCGGTTTCTGCGGCTGCAATTCACGGACATCCTCGGCGTCATCAAGAACGTCGAGATTCCGTCGTCGCAGTTCAGGAAGGCGCTGCACGGCGACATCATGTTCGACGGATCGAGCATCGAAGGGTTCGTGCGTGTCGAGGAATCGGACATGTTGCTGGTCCCCGATCTCAGCACGTTTCAGATCTTTCCGTGGGGCGAACCGTCGGCGCGTGTGGCGCGCGTGATCTGTGATGTCACGATGCCCGACGGAACGCCGTTTGCCGGAGATCCGCGCGGCGTGCTCAAGCGCCAGGTGGCGAAGGCGGCTGATCTGGGCTTCGTCATGAATGCCGGCATGGAGGCGGAGTTCTTTCTCTTCAAACCCGCCGCCGATGGCCGGCCCGCCACCGACACCCATGACGTTGGCAGCTATTTCGATCTCGCGCCGATGGATCTGGGCGAAGACGCACGCCGCGCGATCGTCGATGCGCTCGAACGCATGGGCTTTGAGGTGGAAGCAGCGCACCACGAAGTGGCGCACGGGCAGCATGAGATCGATTTTCGCTATGCCGACGCGCTCCGCACCGCCGACAACATTGCGACGTTTCGGTTTGTGGTGAAGCAGGTGGCGCGGCAGTTCGGTCTCATTGCGTCGTTCATGCCGAAGCCGGTGTTCGGGCAGAACGGCAGTGGCATGCACACGCATCAGTCGTTGTTCCACAACGGGCAGAACGCCTTCTGGGATCCGCAGCGCGACTGGGAATTGTCCAAGACGGCGCTGCACTACATCGGCGGGCTGCTCAAACACGCGCGGGCGATGTGTGCGGTGACGAATCCGCTGGTGAATTCGTACAAGCGGCTGGTGCCCGGGTTTGAAGCGCCCGTGAACGTGGCGTGGAGCATGCGCAACCGGTCGCCCATGATTCGTGTGCCGGAGCGCCGTGGTGCGGGCACGCGGCTCGAGTTGCGCACACCCGATCCCAGTGCGAATCCGTATCTGGCGTTGACGGTGATGCTGGCGGCCGGTCTCGATGGTCTGGCCACGGAAGCGGACTGGCGTGAGCCGGTGAATACGAACATCTGGGAGATGTCGCATCGTGAACGGCGGCGGTTGCGGGTGGACGATCTGCCGCAGGATCTCAACGAAGCGTGCGACGAACTCGAACGCGACGATGTGATGACTGGCGCGCTCGGTGAACACATCGCGCAACATTTTCTGGCCGCCAAACGTGCGGAATGGCGCACGTACAATCAGCAGGTCACGCCCTGGGAGTTGGAGCGGTATCTCGCGCGGTACTGAGCGTTTGTCAGGTTCTCATTTCAGGAGCACACCCCGCCATGTCTCATCTGTCCCGTTCGCGTCGTTGGTTTGTTGCTGCCGGGGTGCTCGCCCTGACTGGCGTTGGTGCAACGCCCGCGGTGCTCCGCGCGCAAGCTGCCAGCGGACCAACACAAGTCATTCTGGTGCGTCACGCGGAGAAGGCGACCGTCGGCGGCGATGACCCCGCGCTCAGCGAGCTTGGCAAAGCGCGCGCGGCCGATCTGGCGGCCGCGCTGCGATCGGCGCCGCCGTCGGCGATCATCGTCTCCTCCTTGCAGCGCACTGCACTGACGGCTGCGGACGTGGTGGCCGCCACTGGCGTGACGCCGCAGGCGATTCCGGTGGCCGGTGGCGCCGCGCACATCGCGGCGGTGGCATCCGCCGTGCAGAAGCAGACCGGTACGGTGCTGGTCGTGGGGCATAGCAATACCGTGCCCGCCATCATCAAGGCACTGGGTGGGCCGTCGTTGCCGGACATCTGTGATGCGACGTACAGTCATCTGTTTGTGTTCACGCCGGCGCGCGACGGTCGTGCGGCGTCGCTGATCGTCAGCCGGTTTGGCGCCAACGAGGCCGCTCCGCCGGCAACGTGCGCGGGGATGATTCCCAAGTAACACCGCTCGTTGACCAGGTGCCTATTCAGGCCGACAGGTCACCTCGGCAGGCAGGCTTGGGAGAGGTTCGTCGCAGAGGCGCGGAGACGCGGAGGCCCGCTGTCGGCGGGCGCAGGTGCGATTCAAGTATTCTTTCTTGGGGAACAGCCACTTCCTCGTCGACGCGGGCCTCTGCGCCTCTGCGTCTCCGCGACAGTTGTTGTGAACACCGGTCGCTGCGTCACGTCGATCTCGGAAGCGCACGCCAATGAAGCCAGACAGCCACGACGAGCTCAGTATGAACGCGAAGGCGTCTTCATTCCCCGATCACTTTTCGGGGGTCGCCGGTGGCTATGCGTCTTACCGACCGAGGTATGCGCCGGCGCTGTTCGCGGCGCTCGCCGAGGTGGCGCCGGCCACCGATGTCGTCTGGGACTGTGCCTGTGGAACGGGGCAGGCGAGTGTCGGCCTCGCCAAACATTTCGCACGCGTTGTCGCGACTGATGCGAGTGCCGAGCAGATCGCGCACGCCGAGGCGCATTCGGGCGTGGAGTATCGCGTCGCGGCGGCGGAGGACAGCGGACTCGCCGATGAAAGTGTTTCGCTGGTGACCGTCGCGCAGGCACTGCACTGGTTCGACGTGGACGCATTCCATCGTGAAGTGCAGCGGGTGCTCCGGCCGGGCGGAGTGATTGCCGAATGGAGCTATGCACTGCTCGAGGTGCCGGATGCACCAGCGGTGGCAGACGCCGTCGATGCGCTGGATGCGCAGCTGCGTGACTGGTGGCCGCCGCAGCGTCGGCATGTGGACGCGCGCTACACTACGCTGGCGTTTCCGTTCACGCCGATCGAGCTCGGGAGTTTTGACATGACGGCGGCCTGGAGCGCGGCGGCGTTGATTGGGTATGTGTCGACGTGGTCGGCCGTCTCACGCTATCGCGCGGCGAATGACGATGATCCCATCCCCGCGTTTGCGGCGGCGGTTGAGCAAGCGTGGGGACACGCGTCCACGCACGCGGTGTATTGGCCGCTCACGCTGCGCGCGGGACGGATGCCCGCGTGATGACGTGCCGCGGTCACTACGGACTGGATGATTGCACGGCAGGATTCGGGACGAGGCCGATCTTGCCAAGCATCACGTTCCATCGAGGATCCTTCCGCATCGCGACGAATTCGAGACGCCGGTGGTTAAAGACCGCCCAGACGTCGCGGCGAGCGATGGCCTCGTCGAGTGCGTCGAACGCATCATCGTTGCGTCCAAGTATCGCGAGCCAGCGCGCGCGTTCTGAGGGCAGAAATCGACTTTCTGGCGCCGCGACCAGCGTTCGCAGCAGCTCCAAATAGCCACCCCGCCCCCAAGCCCGTTCCAGATCGATGGACGTGCCGGCAGTCCGCGAGGACACGCGTGGCAATCGCTCAAGCGCCGCAAGTGCGCCCGCCGAGTCGCCACGGGATGCGCGAAGGGCGGCGGCCTCCACCAACGCGAGCACCAGATCGGGCGCCAACGCGAGTCCGCGATCGTACCACACGAGCGCGGAATCCGGTTGGCCGAGCAGCGCATGCACGTATCCGAGGTTGTACATCGCGATCGCCAGTTTGGGATCGAGCGACAGCGTCATGCGGATCTCTCCGATGGCGGTTGATGGCCCGGTCACGATGTTGAGCAGATCACCGTACCACTTGTGCGCCATCGGATGACGGGGATAGCGCTCGATGACCGAGCGGAATGCACTATCGGCGCCTTTGTAGTCCCAGTCTTTGATCAATCGCAGATACGCGAGCGCCACGTGCGCGTCGGCGAGATCGGGAGCCAGTACGCGCGCCCGCTCGGCCGCTTGCTGCGCCTTCGCCAGCAGCATCACCGGATTGGTGGTATCCACAAAGGCTTGCGTGATCAGCGCGTTCGCAATGCCACTCCACGGCGCGGCGTAGGTGGAATCGCGCGCGATCGCCTTCTCAAACAGTCCTTGCGCGCGCGTGAAGTCGGAGAGCGAACGGCGATTCCAGAAGTACGTGCCCTGCATGTACAGCTCGTACGCTTCACGATCCCTCGTGCCCACGCTCGACTCGAACGCTGCGCTCGATGCGTAGGCGCGACCCTGCAACGCCGTCACCACCGCGCGCACCACTTCGTCTTGCACGGCGAAGATATCGTCGGCTTTGCGATCAAACGTTTGCGACCAGATCGTCAGGCCGTCAGCCGTCTTGACCAACTCGGCGGTGATGCGCAATTGATCACCAGCACGTTGCACACTGCCTTCGAGTACGGTGCCCACCGACAACTCTCTGCCAATCGCGCGCACGTCGGTTTCTTTGCCGCGGAACGCAAACGACGAGGTACGCGACGCGACGGTGAGTCCACTGACATTCGCGAGCGCGCTGATAAGCGTCTCGGCGATCCCGTCACCGAGATACGCATTGGCTTGGTCGGCACTGCGTTCGGCAAACGGCAACACGGCGACACCCGTGGGCGCCGCTGTCGTTTCGCCGCTGCGAGCGCGGACATACCACGCGCCTGCCGCGGCGACCACGAGCACCGCGGCCGTCGTAAGAATCAGTCCGAGCGAGCGTCGGCGGGCAGGGGCGGACGTCGTTGGCGTGGTGCGTGCGGCGGACGCGCTCGCCTGCGCGCCGCTCTGCAGCGCGGCCGAGAACGCGGCGACCGGGTTGAAGCGATCGTCGGGCGCCTTCGCCAACGCGCGTTGCAGCACGCCCGCCACGTGCATCGGAACAGCCGGTCGCAGGTTGGTGATGGGCGGCGCGTCGACGGTCAGGTGCTGGCGCACGATGGCGGCAGCGGTAGGCCCTGTAAACGGTGCCTGACCCGCGAGCATTTCGTACACGACACACGCGAGGCTGTACAAATCGCTGCGCCCGTCGAGCGCGTCGTCGGCGACGGCCTGCTCAGGACTCATGTAGGCCGGCGTGCCGACCGACATACCCGTCTGGGTGAGTCGCTCGCCGCCGGCGGCACTCACCGCGCGCGCGATCCCAAAGTCCGCCACCACCGCGTGGCCACCTTCAAGCAGAATGTTCTCGGGCTTGATGTCGCGATGAATCACGCCGCGTGCATGCGCATAGCTCAGCGCATCGGATACTTCGCTGGCGATGCGCAACGCATCGGCAATGGGCAACTGCGCTTCGCGTGTCATGCGGTCGCGCAGCGTTTCGCCTTCGACGAGCGGCATGACGTAGAAGAGCAGGCCGTCGGCGTTGCCCGAGTCGTACAACGGCAGAATGTGCGGATGCCGCAGGTTCGCCGTGGTCTTGATTTCGTTCAGAAACCGTTCGGCGCCCAGCGCTTGGGCCAACTCGGCGGCGAGCACCTTGATCGCCACGTCGCGCTCATGTCGCAGATCCCGCGCGGCGTACACGGTGGCCATGCCACCTTGGCCAAGTATTCGCGAGACGACGTAGCGGCCCTCGAGCGCCGCGTTGAGCCGGGAGGTGGTGGCATCCATGGGGGACAACATGCACGCGGCATGCACTTTGCGCTCGCGAGTTCGGCGAACATGAGACGTCGGGGTGGCGGGGCACGGAACTGCCGCCCCGAGACCCGTATCGTTCGCTCGTCCCCGGCAAAGTGTCCCTCACGTCGCTGTGAGGCGGCGGCCAATCTCGACAAGCGCAGCATTGAGGGCGAGTTTCTCGGTGGACAAAATCCGCCCCGTGCCCGGTGCGGATGCCGACGACCTCCGCTCCCGACCGCCATGCACCCGCTCTCCCGAATCTCCTGCGCACTCGTCGCGCTCAGTGTTGCCGCAGACGTCTCGTTTGCGCAAAACGCCACCCCTGCAACCGGCACCGGCAAAGGTCGCCCCATCACGTCAACCGACGTGAAGAACTGGAATACCATTCGGCAAAACGTGCTGTCGAACGACGGCAAGTGGTTTGCCTACGTGGTTGGTCCGGCCGAGGGTGACCTGACCGTCGCGATCCGCGGCACGGCAGCCAATGCCACGGAAACGCGTGTACCCGTGGGCGCGACTGGTGGATCGATCCAGATCTCCGGCGATTCCAAATGGCTCGGCTACCTCGTGACCGCACCCCGACCGGCAGCCGGCGCGGCCGCAGGTCGCGGTGGCGGGCGAGGAGGGGCACCGGGCGGGGCACCCGGCGGAGCGGCCGGTGGTGGCGCGCCGGGCGCGGCGGCCGATTCGGCGAATCGCAATCAGGCCAAACTGGTGCTGATGAACCTCGCCAGCGGCGAGAAGAAGGAATATCCCGGTATTCGCCGCTTCAGCTTCAATGCGGAAACGCCCACGTGGGTGGTGATGCAGGCCGGCGGCGCGGCGGGTGGTCCCGGTGGCGCGCCGGGCGGCGCACCGGGTGGCGGGTTTGGCGGCGCGCCCGCGCCAACAACCGGCGGTGCCGCCGACCTGCTGCTGGTGAACCTCGCGTCGGGTGAGCGGCAGAACATGGGCCGCGTGGGCCAGTACGACTTCAGCGAAGACGGCAACTGGCTGGCGTACACCATGGAAAACACCGACCAGATCGGCAACGCCGTGCAGGTGCGCAACATGGCGACTGGCGCCATCCGATCGATCGACAGCGAGGATGTGTTGTATCGCCATCTCGCGTGGACCGACAGCACGCAGGCGCTCACGGTGATGAAGGGAAAGATCAGCACGACCGGCACACGCGACACGGTGTTCTCGGTGGCCGTGTTCCGCGGCATCGGCGGCGCGTCGGTGTCTTCCAAAGTGTTCAATCCGGCCGGACGCAGTGATTTCCCGGCGGGATGGAAGCTCGCATCCGAACGCGCGCCGCGATTCTCCGCCGACTTGTCGATGGCGTTCTTTGGCATTCGCGAAGGCGTGAAGCCGTCCGCCACGGTGGCCGGTGGGCGCGGCGGCGCCAACCCGCTCATTCAGGCCGGCGCGCCTGGCGCGGGTGGCACGATCAACCAGACGGCGGCCGGACGTGGCGCGAGTGGCACGGCGGCGGATTCGTTGCCATCGCTCATTCTCTGGCACGGCAAGGACGATCGGCTGCAGTCGCAGCAAATGGTGCAGGAAGCGGCCGATCGGGCGTTCAACTTTCTCGCCGAGTACCGCTTTGACGACGACAAGTTCGTGCGTCTCGCCGATGACAAGATGCGGAACGTGACCGTCGTGGCCGGCGACAAGTACGCCTACGGCGTTGATAACTCGCCGTATGCACAGGCGGCGAGCTACTCCGGTCGCAACTACAACGACTACTACGCGATCGATCTCAAGACGGGCGCGAAGAAGTTGATCTGGAAGAAGCGCGCGGGCGGTATCGGGGCGCCGTCGCCGGATGGCACGAAGTCGCTGATGTGGGGAGCCGACGGACACTACTGGGTGCTCAATCTCGCGACGTTCGACAGCACGAACATCACGCGCGGCGTGCCCACGAGCTTCGTGAATACCGAAGACGATCACAACAACATTCTGCCGCTCGCCATTCCGGCACGTGGCTGGAGCAAAGACGGCAAGTCGGTGCTGCTCTCCGACAATTGGGATATCTGGCAGGTGCCGGCCGCGGCGGGTGCACGTGCGGTGAATCTCACAGGCGACGGCAAGCGCGCGCAGATTCGCTATCGTCAGTTCTACAACTGGGCTGATGATGCAGCGGTGGCCGCGGCCGGTCGCGGTGGACGCGGAGGCGGTGGTGGCTTTGGTGGTGCGGCCGCGCCGATTGATTTGAGCAAGCCACTGTACATCGGCACGTACGGCGAGTGGACCAAGAAAGAAGGGGTATCGCGCGTTGATCCCGGCCAACCGGGCGCGAAGACCATTCTGTTTGAAGATGCACGCTACGCCATCACCAAGGCGAAGAACGCCGACGTGTACGCGTTCTCTCGGCAGACGTTTACCGAGTTCCCCGACTTCTGGGTGTCAGGCGCCGATTTCAAGAATCCGCGTCGCCTGACCGATGCCAATCCGCAGGTGAAGGAGCTGGCGTGGTCGAGTGGCACGCGCTTGGTGAACTACACCAGCGAAAAGGGCGACAAGCTGCAGGCGGCGATGTATTTGCCCGCCAACTACGAGCCGGGCAAGAAGTACCCGATGCTGGTCACGATTTACGAAAAGCGCTCGCAAAACAAGAATGGGTTTGTGGCGCCCAGTGAAACGCAGACGCCCAGCGCGCGCATGTACACCAGCCGCGGCTACATCGTGCTCGATCCGGACATCGTCTACAAGCTGAACGATCCGGGCATGTCGGCGGTGTGGAGCGTGGTGCCGGCCGTGAAGGCCGCGATTGCCACGGGCATGGTGGATGCGGCGAACGTGGGACTCTGGGGCCACTCGTGGGGCGGCTACCAGACGGCGTTTCTGGTCACGCAGACCAACATCTTCAAGTCGGCCATCGCCGGTGCGGCACTCACCGACATGGTGAGCATGTACAGCTCGGTGTACTGGAACACCGGTGGCTCGAATCAGGCAATCTTTGAAGCGAGCCAGGGGCGCTTCAAGGGCAACTTCATCGACAACTACGACGCCTACATTCGCAACTCACCCGCGTTCCATGCCAACAAGCAGAAGACGCCGCTGATCCTGCTGCACAACGACAAGGACGGTGCGGTGGACTTCAATCAGGGCATCACGCACTTCAACACGCTGCGACAGTTGAACAAGGAAGTGATCCTGCTTGAGTATGTCGGCGAGAATCACGGACTGGCGCGTCCCGTGAACCAGAAGGACTATGCGGTGCGGCAGGCGGAGTGGTTCGATCACTATCTCATGGGCAAGCCGGCGCCCGAGTGGATGGTGAACGGGATCCCGCGTCTGCAGATGGCCGATCACCTGGCCAGTCGCAAAGACTCGACCGGCGCGGCCGGTCGCGTTATCGTGCCGTAGCGGGTTGGGTGATCACGCCCAGCGTGGTCGCGTGCAAACTCTGAATGAACCAGCGGTCACCGAACTCGGTGACCGCTGTTGTTTCCGGGTACGCACCGCTCGGATCCTGCAGATCCTCCACGACATATCCGTCTTCGGTGAAGGCAAAGACGTGGCCGTAGGCGGGTGGCACGGGCCACAGAAATGTCGGCAGCCGCATGGCCAGCGCACGCAGCCACGGGCGTGACGCGTTGGTGTCGATGAAGCCGCTGCGGGGTTTGGTGAGTCCGGTCCAGATGCGGCCGTTGGTGCCGCGCATGAGGTTGTCCGGGTATCCCGGCAGATTGTCGAGCACGATCGCGGCGCGCGGATCCGGCGTGTGCGCTGCGTGCGCGGCACTGAGCTCCCGCGCATCCACGCGCACGCGCCAGATGCGATACGCGCCGGTTTCGGCGACAAACAGCGTCTGTTGATCGTGCGACAGGGCGACGCCGTTGGGAAAGCACAGATCACGCAGCACCACGACGGTTGCCCGCGTCGCGGGATCGTACTGCAGAATGCGTCCGCTGCACTGGTGTTCGATGATATCGAGCACGCTGGCTTCGAAGGTGCCGCCGAATTCGCGTGCGCCAAATCGCTGCGAGGCGTCGCTCAGATAGATCCGGCCATCCGTCGCGACGACCACCGCATCGACATAACGCAGCGGCGTGTCACCGACACGGTCGGTGAGCAGCTCCGTCGAGGCGTCGGCTCCACGCCCGGTCACCCGCAGCAGTCCGCCGTGCGCGCCGAACATGGGATCGGCGACGATCAGGGCGCCGGCGCTGTCAAAGTCGAACCCCAGCGGCCGGCCGGTGGATGCAAAGACCACTTCGCGGTCCCGTCCATCGGGCCGCATGCGCACGATGCGCCCCGCACGCTGATCGGCCGCCGCCACGGCCATCCAGATCCACGGTTCGCCCTGTTCCTCGCGTACGACCACATGTTCGGGCCCCACGTCGCCCCCCAGTGGCAGGTGCGTGAGTGCGGACAGCCGGGTGTTCACCACGTGTGGGCCCGCGTATCCGGGCGCCACGGGCGCGCTCCAGACCACCGGCTGCACGGGGATGGGCCACGCCAGCAGATACGCGGTCGTGACGAAGAGTATGGCCACCACGGCCAGCAGCGGTCGTTTCATCGGCAGAGCGTAGCGCGCTCCGCCGCCTCTTGTCCATGACGGCACCTCGCCGACGTACGAAACGCGTGGCACTATATCCCCGCTGATCGACCCTCTGGTCATTGCTGCCCCGATGTACGGGCCCATTCACGTCACATTCTTCTCCGCCGATGGCCCGCACTCCGCTCTTCACCGTGCTGCGTCGTTCGTTGCGTCTGGCGCAGCACGCCAATGTCTCGGGCGAACCTGCCGACAGCGCCACCGACCGGTGGCGTGATTCGATGCGCATGAGTCGCCGCACCTTTGTCGCCGGCGGCACCGTCGTCGCGGCGGGACTGGCCACCGGCTGCGCGCCCGCCTCACGCCGCCCCTCCTCGGCAACCGGCGGCGCACGCGCCGACGACGAGCCGATCGTCATTGTTGGCGCCGGGATTGCCGGGCTGACCTGCGCCTACCGCCTTCGTGCGGCCGGCCTTCCGGTGCGGGTCATGGAAGCGCAGTCGCGCACCGGCGGGCGTATGTACTCACTGCGCAATCATTTTGCCGACGGACAGGTGTGTGAACTGGGCGGTGAGCTGATCGACACCGGGCATTCGCATATCCGCGCGCTCGCGGGCGAACTCAATATCGGACTCAACGACCTCGCCACCGACGACCCCACACTCGACGACACGGTCTGGTTTGTGGACGGCGTTCGGCGTACCGAAGCCGATGTGGTGCGCGAATTCCAGCCACTGGCTCGGCGGATCGAGGCGGCGCTCGCGCCGCTGGGTTCGTCGCCCGATCCGACCGCCGCCAACCCACAGGGGGCCGTGGCGCTCGATCGCATGACCCTCACGCAGTGGTTTGATCAGGAGGGCGTGTCAGGGTGGCTTCGCAAGCTGCTGGATGTGGCGTACACCACCGAGTACGGGCTGGAACCGGATCGGCAGTCGGCGCTCAACTTCCTGCTCATGATCGACTCTAAGGCGCCACCATTCCATGTGTTTGGCGACAGTGATGAGCGATTTCATGTGATTGGCGGGAACGACCGGATCGTCACCACACTCGCCGACCGGGTCTCTGCGTCGATCGAAACTGAGATGGTGCTGGAGTCGGTCACTCGGCGGGCGGACGGCCGGCACACCCTGTCGTTTCGGCGTGGCGCCTCCTCGCGGACCGTCATCGCGCGCCACGTGGTGCTGGCGCTGCCCTTCACGCTGCTCCGCACGGTGCAGCTCGATGTCCCCATGAGTGCGGCCAAACGGCGCACCATCAACGAGCTGGGCTACGGCACCAACGCGAAACTGATGATCGGGTTTTCCTCACGCCCCTGGCGCGAGCGGCACCGGTCGAATGGCAGTGTGGTCACCGACCTCCCGTTTCAGTTGTCATGGGAAACCAGCCGGCTCCAGAGCGGGCGCGCGGGCATCCTCACGAACTTCAGCGGCGGGCGCCACGGGCTGGCGGTGGGCGACGGTACACCGGCCGCGCAGGCGGCGGCTTTGGTGGGCGATCTGGAACGCGTCTTTCCCGGAGTCACGGCGGCGCGCGCCGGGATGACCGAGGCACGCTTTCACTGGCCCACCAATCCGTGGGTGCGCGGCAGCTACGCCAGCTATCTCGCCGGGCAGCGCACCACCATGCGCGGGCTTGAAGGCGAGGCGGTCGAGACGCTGCACTTTGCGGGCGAACACTGCTCGTTCGACGCGCAGGGCTACATGGAAGGCGGCTGCGAAACCGGCATGCGCGTGGCCGAACAGCTGCTGGGTCAGCGATCGCGACGATGACCGAGTAGGTTGTGGCGATGGCGAACGACCCTGCACCGTCACCCTGTCTCATCGGCATCGTTACCGTCTCCGATCGCGCCAGCGCGGGCGTCTATGAAGACAAATCGGGACCAGCCATCCGCGAGGTGCTCACACGCTGGATCGCCTCGCCCTGGCAGGAAGTCGTGCGGGTGATTGCCGACGAGCAGCCGCTCATCGAAGCGACGCTTCGCGAGTTGGCCGATACTGTGGGTTGTGCGCTCATCGTCACCACCGGCGGTACGGGTCCGGCGCCACGCGATGTCACGCCGGAAGCCACGATGGCGGTGTGCGAACGGCTGCTCCCCGGTTTCGGCGAGCATATGCGCGCCGTGTCGATGCGCACGGTGAAAACGGCGATTCTCTCGCGGCAGATCGCCGGCACCCGCGGCGCCTCGCTGATCATCAATCTGCCGGGCAAACCGGCGGCGATCGAGGAATGCCTCGGCGCGGTGTTTCCGGCCATTCCGTACTGCATCGATCTCATCGGTGGACCGCGTCTCCAGTGCACACCCGACGCACCCGCCGCCTTTCGCCCTCAAGGAGCCTGACGTGACACTCGCCCCAGAATTGCTCAAGATCCTCGTGTGCCCCAAGTGCAAGGGGACGCTCGAGTATCGGACGACACCGCGCGAGGTGCTCATCTGCCCCGCCTGCGCACTTGTGTACGCGGTGCAGGATGGCATTCCGGTCATGCTGATCGACGAAGCGACCGCACTGGATCGCGCGGAATTCCCCGCTTCGGCGTGAGGAGCATCACGTGAGCGCGGATCAGGACGCCGGCGGCTCGACCCCACGCTGGTACGACAGCACCCTGGTGGTGCACGCCGGACTCCCGCCCAAGCAGGGCGGCACACCGTATCTGCCGGGACCGACCTTTGCGGCGCCGTTTCACGCGCCCGGCAATCCTGCCGATTCCGCCTTCACCTACGGGCGGTTTCACAACCCGACGTGGCAGGCGTACGAACAGGCACTCGAAGCGCTTGAAGGCGGACCGGCGGTGCTGTTTCCCTCGGGCATGGCGGCGAGTGCGGCGGTGCTGGCCACCGTGCTCCGTCCCGGCAACAAACTGGTCATGCCGTCGGAGAGCTACTACACGACACGCTTGATCGCGACCGACTATTTCGCCGCGCACGGCGTCGAGGTGGTGACCGCACCCACCGCCAACGAGGCGCAGCGTGCGCTGCTTGATGGCGCCACATTGCTGTGGCTCGAGTCGCCAACCAATCCCGAACTCGATGTGTGCGACATTGCGTCGCTTTGTGCGTCGGCGCATGCCGCCGGCGCGCTGGTGGCCGTGGACAACACGACGGCCACGGCACTCGGCCAGCGTCCGCTAGCCCTGGGCGCCGATTTCGCCGTCGTCTCGGACACCAAAGCGATGACCGGACACGCCGACGTGGTGCTGGGGCATGTGGCCTGCCGCAATGCCGAATGGGCGGACAAGGTGCGGACGTACCGCACGCGCATGGGCGCGATTCCCGGCCCCATGGAAGTGTGGCTCGCGCATCGCTCGCTGGGCACGCTGTCGGTGCGTCTCGAGCGCCAATGTGCGTCGGCGATTCACATGGCGCACATGCTCGCACGGCATCCCAAGGTGCAACGCGTGCGGTATCCCGGATTGCCCACCGACGCGGCGTACGCCACCGCCGTTCGGCAGATGACGATGTTCGGTCCCGTTATTGGGTTTGAACTGGCGGATCGCGGGGCGGCCGAGCGGTTTTTTGCCGCGTCGATGTTGGTTACCGAAGCGACGAGTTTTGGCGGCATTCACACCAGTGCGGAACGTCGCGCGCGATGGGGCGCCGATGCAGTCGGCGAAGGGTTTATTCGACTCTCCATCGG
>Ga0075163_10002740_pt1 | contig 23629 bp, 11 predicted proteins | sample JI1023141ADNA_FD_71478 | JGI IMG/M metagenome (GOLD analysis project Ga0075163, IMG submission 71478) | Wastewater effluent complex algal communities from Wisconsin, to seasonally profile nutrient transformation and Carbon sequestration -... | ecosystem: Engineered > WWTP > Effluent > Algae... | reverse complement strand
GGCGACTTCTGCAAGAACGACTGCTCGGTGTTCGTGCCGGCCTCGTGCCAGGCGCCGGCCGACTACGTCGTGTGCGACGCGAACATCAACCTCGCCGACAAGAACGACAAGACCAACGCCCACAAGGCGATGGGCATCTGCAACGACCAGCCGGCCAACTCGGTGCAGATCACCAACTTCGACTTCAAGTCGAACAACAACGCGGCCTGGCAGGTCGCCAAGGGCTTCGGCACCTACACCTTCGACAACGACATGGATCCGGCGACCCCGGACCAGCTGCTGTACAGCCCGCGCGAGGGCAGCACGTTCCTGATGATCAGCAGCGGCGTGATCAAGGCCCCGAACGCGCAGGGCATCGTCGTCGAGAACGCCGCCTCGCAGGAGGGCAACGGCGACAACGGCAACGACGACACCAACCCGCTGCCCGCGCCCTTCTCGGTCAAGGTCGGCTCGAAGAACGGCGCCGGTGGCACCCCGTTCCAGCAGTGCGACGGCGTCAACGACTGCTCCGACACGCTGCAGGCCCAGTGGACCAAGGGCGGCAACGACCCGAACGACAAGCTGTGGTTCACGTTCAAGACCAAGGTCCCCGCGGGCACCTTCGGCTACAGCTTCGACTTCGTGTTCTGCTCGTCGGAGTGGCCGGATTGGGTCAACACCGGCTTCAACGACCTGCTGATCGCCTACCAGGTCGACCCGAGCGCCGACGATCCGAACCAGGACCCGCCGGTCGACCCGTACACCGGCAACGTCACCTTCATCCCGGACCCGAACAACGCGATGAAGGGCCTGCCGCTGACGATCACCGCGCTCGACCCGTACCTCAAGGGGCCGGGCTTCAGCGGCAACGAGCCGCAGCTCGCCGGCACCGGCTTCGAGACCCACGCGTGCTCCGACTGGTTCAACGCCAAGGGCGGCGTGCAGCCGGGCGCCGAGATCACGATCGGCTTCTACATCGCCGACATGAGCGACAGCATCCTCGCGACCGTCGCGCTGCTCGACAACTTCCGCTGGGACTGCGAGGGCTGCGTCCCGAGCGAGGTCGACGACTGCGGCGTTCAGGATCCGATGTGATCAGCGCCGTGAGCCGGCGGCGTTCGTAGCGCCGACCGGCTCACGAGCCGAAAGGGACGCGCCGCGCGGCGCGTCCTTTTTTTTGCGCGTGCTGCGAAGCTCGCGTCCGGTGTTCGTCGCGTGATCGATCGATATCGCGAGCGGCCCGCGGACCTGTGCAACGTGTCGCGGGCGATGGACGCACCCGCGCGTCCAAACGATGTACTAATGGTCTCCTGCCCCCAGGGCTGCGTGCCGCGGCCTCAAACGGCGAGAGGATTACCAATGAACACTCGAAGCATCACTCGACTCTTGACCCTTGGACTCGGCGCCGTCGTGCTCGTGGCTTGCGGCGACAACGGCTCCGGCACGGCCAGTGATGGCAACACCGAGGGGTCGTCCGGCAGCGCCAGCTCCACCACGGAGCCCGATCCCACGACCACCAACCAGCCCACGCAGAGCACCACCGACGAGCCGACGGCCGGGTCGATGAGCGCGACGGGGTCGGAGAGCAGCGGGACGACCGCGGACGACACCACCGGCCCGGTGACGGCCACCGAGTCCGGGAGCTCGAGCACCGGGCCGTCGGAGCCGGTCTGTGGCGACGGCGTCCAGGAGGGCACCGAGGAGTGCGACGACGGCAACGTCGACGACGGCGACGGCTGCGAGTCGACCTGCGTCGTCACGGCGGTGTGCGGCGACGGCACCGTCGAGGCCGGTGAGGCCTGCGACGACGGCAACACGATGGACGGCGACGAGTGCAGCGCCGACTGCCTGGTGTCGACGCCCAAGGACGACTGCGGCGACGGCCAGGTCCAGGACCCGGAGCAGTGCGACGACGGCAACGAGACGCCCGGCGACGGCTGCGAGCCCGACTGCACGCTCACCCCGGCGGAGTGCGGCAACGGCATCACCGACCCGGGCGAGGACTGCGACGACGGCAACAAGCAGAACGGCGGCCCCGGCGACTTCTGCCTCAACAACTGCACCAAGTTCATCCCGGCCAACTGTCAGGCGCCGGCGATGTACACCAACTGCGACGACAACGTCAGCCTCGCCGACAAGGCCGACAAGAAGAACGCGCTCAAGGCGATCGGCATCTGCGACGGCGAGCTCGCCACCTCGATCGTCACCACCGACTTCCAGTTCGAGTCGCAAAACCCGCTCGCGTGGCAGGTCGCCAAGGGCTTCGGCAACTACAAGTACGACCACGACATGGACCCGGTCACCCCGGACCAGCTGCTGTACAGCGCGCGCGAGGGCAGCAAGTTCCTGATGATGTCGACCGGCGTCATCGCGGCCCCGAACGCCGACGGCGTCGTGACCGCGCTGCCGAACTCGCAGGTCAACAACGGCCAGAACCTCAACAACGCCGCCAACGAGCTGCCCCCGCCGTTCAGCGTGCTCAAGGGCTCGGCCGACGGCGCCGGCGGCACGCCGTTCCAGAAGTGCGACGGCATCAACGACTGCTCCGACACGCTGCAGGACCAGTGGATCAAGGGCGAGAGCAACCCGAACGACCGCCTGTGGTTCTCGTTCAAGACCAAGGTCCCGGCCGGGACCTACGGCTACACCTTCGACTTCGTGTTCTGCTCGTCGGAGTGGCCGATCTTCGTCAACACGAAGTACAACGACCTGCTGATCGCCTACCAGGTCGACCCGAGCCCCGACGCCCCGATGGCCGACCCGCCGGTCGACCCGTACACCGGCAACGTCACGTTCATCCCCGACCCGATGAACGACAAGAAGGGCCTGCCGCTGACGATCACCGCGCTCGACCCGTACCTCAAGGGGCCGGGCTACAGCGGCAACGAGCCGCAGCTCGCCGGCACCGGCTTCGAGACCCACGCCTGCTCCGACTGGTTCACCGCCAAGGGCGGCGTCCAGCCCGGCGCGGAGATCACGATCGGCTTCTACATCGCCGACATGGGCGACACGGCGCTCGCCACCGTCGCGCTGCTCGACAAGTTCCGCTGGGACTGCGAGGGCTGCGTGCCGAGCGAGGTCGACGACTGCGGCATCCAGGAGCCGATGTAATCCCCGGGCGCCTCGCGCCCCGCAGCGCCCCCGTGCTCCACGGGGGCGCTTTTTTCGTCCGCGCGCTCCGATTCATGTCAGGGCGCGAGCACCACGGCGCCGCTGGCCGGCACCGTGAAGGCCGCCTTGCCGAGCGCGCCGACCGTCACCGCCGCGCCGCCCAGGCGGTCCTGCAGCTTGGTCTGGGCCGCGAGGCCGAGGCTCGCGCTGACCTCGACGTTGACCATCACCGCCGCCTTGGCGCGCGTCAGGGCGACCACCGCCGCCTCGCCCGGGGCGACCTTGCGGCCGAACACCAGCGTGTCCTCGTCGGCGTACAGCGGCACGTAGGCGCCGCGGCGCAGGGCAGGCACGGCCTGGCGCGCCTGCCCGAGCTTGCGCACGACCCCCAGCGTCACCGCCTCGTCCGCGTTCAGCTCGCCCTCGTCGCGCCACATCGCGCGGTTGTTCGGGTCGGCGCCGCCCCACTGCCCGTACTCGTCGCCGTAGTAGAGCAGGGGGGCGCCCGGCAGCCCGAGCAGCCACGCCATCGCGGCGCGCATGCGCAGGTGCGGCTCCTGGTCCTTCGGCGCCTCGGCGACGTTGTCCCACTGGTTGCCCGGCACGCCCTTGTCGTGGGCCGCGTCCTGGCCGCGGTAGTCGGCCATGCTGACGAAGCGCGGGGTGTCGTGGCTGCCGATGTACGGCGTCATGATCGCGCCCGCGGGCCACTGCTTCAGGCCGTCCTGCGTCCAGTAGTCGGCGTGCAGCATGCCCTTCTCGGCGTACGCGAAGGTCCGGTACGAGACCCCGTGGTAGAGCACGAAGTCGAACTGCCCGTCGAGCCCGAACGGCCCGATGTAGCGCGCGATCGTGCCGTAGTTCTCGGTGTTGTCGCCGTCGTTCCAGCCCATCGCCGTCTCGCCCATCAGGAAGTACTTCGTGCCCGCCGGCTCGAAGGTCTCGCGCACCGCCGCGGCGAGGTTGCGGGTCGCGACCTCCTCGACGTGCTTGACCGCGTCGACGCGCAGCCCGTCGAGATCGTGGTCGTCGAGCCAGTAGACCGCGTCGGCGACGAACGCCGCGTTCGCCTCCGGCACGCTGTGGTTGATGTCCGGCAGGTAGGCCGCGAACATGCAGTCGAGCGCGTGCCCGGTCCAGTCGCAGTTGTCGGTGCCGCACACGCAGCCGGTGCGAAACCACTCCGGGTGGGCCGCGACGTACTCGTGCTGCTCGTGCACGTGGTTGATCACGTAGTCCTGGAGGACGCGGATGCCGTGGCGGTGGGCCTCGCGGACCATCGCCCTGAGCGCCGCCTCGCCGCCGATCCGCGGCTCGACCTCGCGGGCGCGCGTCGGCCAGTAGCCGTGGTAGCCGGTCACCCAGTGCTTGCCGTCGCTGGCCTTGAACGCCTCCTGCGGCCCGGTCTGGAACGGCGTCAGCCAGATCGCGCGGACCCCGAGCTCGTCGAGCGTGCCGTCGGCGATCCGCGCGCGCAGGCCCTCGAGGTCGCCGCCGTACCAGTCGCCGCGCGGGTCGGCCATCGCCGTCGGCCCGGGGTTGTCGCCCGGGTCGCCGTCGACGAAGCGGTCCGTCATCACCATGTAGACCAGCGCGTCGTCCCAGCGAAACGGCTCGGCCTCGATCCAGAACACCAGCCGCAGCGGCTCCGACTGCGCGCCGTCGACCGCCGCCGCCGTGACCGTGACCCGCTGCTTGCCGTCCGCGAGCCCCGCGAGCTGCACCGTCGCCGCGCCGGTGCGCCCGTCGACCGCGAACTCCTTCGCGGTCAGCGGCCGCTCCTTGCCGTCGCCGTCGCGCAGCACCGCGGCGTAGCCGGGCGCGTCGGGCCCCGAGCCGGTCACGCCGGCGAGGTACGCGAGCGTCGCCGTGTACGTGCCCGCGCCCTCGGCGGGCCGCAGCGCCGCGCTCGCCTCGACCTGCAGCGCCGGCAGCCGGCAGTCGCGGACCAGCACCGCCGAGTTCTCGACGTCGCCGACGTACTTGCGCCGGCCCTGCCCGGGGTCGAGGACCCACTGCGGCTGCCCGCCCTGCTCGTAGACGACCTTGTACGCGTGCAGCCCCGGCGCAAGGTCGACGCTCGCGCTGTAGATCCCGTCGCCGTCGGGCCCCGCGAGCGCCGTCGCGGTCGCGAGGTCGAAGCCCTGCCACTCGCCGGCGATCCGCGGCAGCGTCGCCCCCGGCGGCGGGTCGAAGCGAAACTGCGTCGGGCACAGCACCTCGCCCCCGCCGGTCGGATCTTCGGTCGGGTCCTCGGTCGGGTCGTGCGTCGTCGCCTCGCCCTGCGTGCTCGCGGCGCCGACCTCGGTGGTGCCCGTCGCCTCGCCGGTCGGCTGCCCCTCGCTCGTGCCCTCCGCGGCCGTCCCCGTGAAGCTGCCCGGCCCGTTGCCGGTCGTCGTCTCGCCCGCGCCGCTGTCGCTCGTCGAGGTCGCCCCCGTCGAGCAGCCGGCGAGGAGCGCGAGGAGCGGGGCGATGCGCAGGGTTCGACGGTGCATATTCACCGACCACCTTAGCGCCTCGCACCGGCCGTGAAAACCCCACGCGGACGCCCAGCGCTGCCGCGGGCGCCCCGCCTCGCGCGGACCCCCGCACGCGTGCGCTGGCCGCTGCGCGACGAGCTGTTACGATGCCGGGCCATGACTCGCCCCCGCCGCCACCTTCGGCCCCCGCGCGCACGCCGGGCCTCGCTCGCCGCCTGCCTCTCGCTCGGCCTCTCGCTCGGCCTTGTGGTCGCGGCCGCGGTCGCGACGCCCGCGCAGGCCGCCCCGGCGCCGCAGCGCACGCGCCTGCAGCTCCCGGCGACCAACGGCCACGGCGCGATCCTCCTCGACCTCGAGCAGGCGCGCCTCGTCCAGTTTCGCGAGCACCTCTTCGCCGCGGAGGAGCCGGTGCTCGACGCCAACGACGCCGAGGTCTGGGACGGCGAGCAGTTCGCGACCGTGCACACCCGCGACCTGCTGTTCGACGCCTACTTCGGCGTGCGCGCCGAGGGCGAGCAGCTGTGGCTGTCCGAGCGACCCGTCGACCTCGACGCCAGCGGCTACGCGACCGTCGCCCCGTCCGCCGTCGGCGGCAGCGGCGTCGTCGTCATGACCCAGCAGATCGGCGCGCTGCGGGCGACGACCCGCGCCTTCGCGCCGCAGGGCCTGCCGGCCGGCGCCTTCGTGCTGGTGCTGACGCTCGAGAACACCGGCCCGGAGACGCTGACCGACGTCGCCGCGTTCTCGCTGCACAACTTCCACCTCGGCTTCGGCCGCGCGACCCGCCCGTGGGACGTCGGCGAGGACATCGCCGCCAACGGCGAGACCCTCGACTACGACGCGAGCGGCGGCAAGGCGAGGTTTCGTGAGCGCGGCTTCGCCGGCGTGATCGTCACCCGCGCGCTCGGCACGATCGCCCACCACGGCGTCGGCCCCGACGCCGACCTGTACGCCATCGTCAAGAACGGCGCGCCGAAGGACTTCCCCGACAACGCCCCGCCGGTCGTCGCCGTCGCCGACAGCGTCAGCGGCTTCCAGTGGGACCTCGGCGACCTCGCCCCCGCGACCGCGAAGTCGATCGGCGTCATCGCCATGCACGACCCCGACCCGTTCGCCGGCCTCGACGCGCAGGCGACCCTCGACGAGTTCGTCGCCGGCAAGGACGCGTCCGGCCTGCTCGCCGCCGAGCTCGCCGCCTGGGCCGCGCTGCAGGCGGCGCTGAAGCTGCCCGCCGACGTCGACGCCGACGAGGAGGCGCTGCTGCGCCAGGGCGCCGCGATGCTGCACATGGGCCAGGTCCAGGAGAGCAGCTACTTCCTGCGCGAGTTCCTGAGCAAGGACGGCGAGCCGCGGCGCACCCGCTTCAAGGGCCCGGACGACGAGCCCGTCACGCTGCCCGCGACCGTGAAGCACCGCGGCAAGGGGGCGGTCCTCGCCAGCCTGCCGCCGGGCGAGTGGACCTACGCGTGGATCCGCGACGGCGCCTACGCGACCGCGGCGATGGCCGCCCTCGGCATGACCGACCACGCCCTCGCGGCGCTGCACTACTACCTCGACGCCGAGGCCGGCCGCTTCCAGAACTGGACCGAGCTGCAGCCCTACGCGCTGCCGCCGTACCAGATCAGCCTGGTCCGCTACCACGGCTTCGGCGTCGAGGAGACCGACTTCAACGACTTCGGCCCCAACCTCGAGTTCGACGGCTTCGGCCTGTTCCTGTGGGCGCTGCGCGCCACCGAGGCCCTGACCGGCGACACCTCGGTCGCCGACGCGCGCTGGCCGGAGATCCGCGACCGCGTGGCCGACGTGCTGCTCGCGCTGATCGACCCCGACACCGGCCTCGTGCGCGCCGACTCGTCGATCTGGGAGACCCACTGGAACGGCCGCCAGCGCCACTTCGCGTACACCAGCATCACCGCCGCGCGCGGCCTGTGCGACGCGGCCGCGATCGCCGGGCGCCTCGGCGACGACGAGCGCGCGCAGACCTACCAGGCCGCCGGCGAGGCGCTGCGCGCCGCGATCGCGGCGAAGTTGACCGACCGCGACGGCGCGCTCGCATCCAACCTCGAGGAGCTGGCGACCGGCGAGGGCTACCGCGACGCCGCCGTGCTCGACGCGATCGCCATGGGCCTGTTCGACCCGCACGGCACGATCGCCGCCGCGACCCTGCAGGGCCTCGACGAGCACCTGCGCGTCGACGCCGGACCCGGCTGGTCGCGCAACGACGACCGCTGGGACCACGGCGGCGTCGACGACCTGAGCCCGTGGGGCAGCGACTACGACAGCGCCGAGTGGGTCGTCACCGACCTGCGCGGCGCCGTCGCCCTGCGCATGGCCGGCGACGAGGCCCGCGCCGACGCCCTCACCGACTGGGTCCGCGACCAGGCCCACGCCAACTACCTCATGGTCGCCGAGACGTACGACGAGCTCGCCGGCACCTACAAGTTCAACGCGCCGATGCTCGGCTTCGGGGCCGGCGCCTACGCGCTCGCGCTGGCCCACCGCGCCGGCATGCTCGCCGACCCGGCCTGCGGCGCCTACTTCGACGAGGGCGAGGATCCCGGCACCGACACCGACGCCGATCCGACGACCACCGACGCGACCACCGACGCGACCACCGACGCGAGCACGGCCGCGAGCGGCGACGACCCGACCGCGGCCCCGCCGACCACGAGCCCCGACGAGGGCACCACCGTCGACGCGACCGCGACCGCCGGCCCCGACGGCTCGAGCGGCGCGGCAACCACGGGCGAGGGCACGGACAGCAGCGGTTGCGCGTGTCGCAGCGGGCGCGAGGGCAGGGGAGGTCTGCGCGGCGCCGACCTGCTCGCGCTGTCCCTGCTGTCCCTGCTGTTCACGCGCCGCCGGCGATCCGCCGCGAAACCATGAACACACCGCGTTCGGCTTGACCGTCGCGGCGCCCGCGTCGCATCATCCGGCGCTCATGACCGCGGCGCCCAAGGACCTGATCGCCTACTTCTCGATGGAGATCGCGCTCGCCAGCGAGATCCCGACCTACTCCGGCGGCCTCGGCGTGCTCGCCGGCGACACCCTGCGCAGCGCCGCCGACATGGGCCTGCCGATGGTCGCGGTCACGATGTTGTACCGCAAGGGCTACTTCCGCCAGATCCTCGACTCGCACGGCCACCAGACCGAAAAGGACGTGGTCTGGGCCCCGGAGCTGTACCTCGAGCGCCTCACCACCGAGGTCCAGATCCACATCCAGGGCCGCGACCTGCGGGTCGGCGTGTGGCGCTACCGCGTCATGGGCGTCGACGGCCACCACATCCCGGTCTACCTCCTCGACACCGACCTCGAGGGCAACCACGACGACGACCGCCGCATCACCGACCACCTGTACGCCGGCGAGGAGCGCTACCGCCTGACGCAGGAGGCCGTGCTCGGCATCGCCGGCCGCCAGATGCTCGAGGCTCTCGGCCTCGAGCCGACGCGCTACCACATGAACGAGGGCCACTCCGCGCTGCTGGCGATCGACCTGCTGCGCAAGCACTGGGAGCACAGCCCCGACCCCTCGCTGGAGGCGTGCATCGCCGCGGTCCGCCGCGTCTGCGTGTTCACCACGCACACGCCGATCCCGGCCGGCCACGACCGGTTCCCGCGCGCGCTCGTCGAGGAGATCTTCGGCGTCAAGGCGGTCGAGATGGCCGCCGCGATCCCGCGGCTGCTGACGACCGAGCTCAACATGAGCATCCTCGGCCTCGAGCTCAGCGGCTTCGTCAACGGCGTCTCGGTCCGCCACGCCGAGGTCTCGCGCGGCATGTTCCCCGGCCACCCGATCCACGCCGTCACCAACGGCGTGCACTCGGCGACCTGGACCGCGCCGGCGATGCAGGCCGTGTTCGACCGCCACATCCCCGGCTGGCGCCGCCACGGCCACGCGCTGCGCAGCGCCCAGCGCATCCCGACCGCCGAGATCGTCGCCGCCCACCGCGGCGCCAAGCAGGCGCTCATCGACGAGATCAACGCCCAGGGCGACCACGGCTTCCAGGTCGACCGCTTCACCATCGGCTTCGCCCGCCGCGTCACCAGCTACAAGCGCATCCACCTGCTCCTGCGCGACGTCCGGCGCCTGCGCGAGATCGCCAGCCGCTGGGGCTCGCTGCAGATCGTGTTCTCCGGCAAGGCCCACCCGCGCGACCTCGAGGGCAAGCGCCTGATCGAGTCGGTGTTTCGCCAGCAGGAGGCGCTGCTCCCCTACGTCCGCATGGTCTTCATCCCCGGCTACGACATGCGCACCGCCGCGAAGATCGTCGCCGGCGTCGACCTCTGGCTCAACACCCCGATGCCCCCGCTCGAGGCCTCCGGCACCAGCGGCATGAAGGCCGCCCACAACGGCGTGCCCAACTTCAGCGTCCGCGACGGCTGGTGGTGCGAGGGCTACATCGGCGGCCACACCGGCTGGGTCATCGAGGCCGCGCACAGCGGCGAGGGCGCTGCCGACGACCAGGACGCCGACCGCCTCTACCGCGGCCTCGACGAGGAGATCCTGCCGCTGTACCTCAGCAACCAGGCCCGCTGGGCGGAGATGATGCGCGACTGCATCGCCCTCGCCGGCTCCTACTTCAACACCCACCGCATGCTCGAGGAGTACGCCACGCGGGCCTACGGCCTCACCCTCCCGCTCGCCGCTGCGCGCCGCTGACCAGCCCCGCCCCGCGCGCGAGCGCCCATACGCACGGATGCCGACGGCCCCCCGCGCTGCTCGCACGCCGCGCCCCGCGACTCGCTACAATCCCCGGTCTTGAGCCCGGCGCCCGAGACCTACACCGTCGTCGAGCACCTGCACACGGGCGCGGTGTTCGAGCTGGTGCGCGCGCGCGACGATCGCGACGGCACGCCGGTGGTGCTCAAGCGCCTCGAGGCCGACCGCCGCAGCGAGGCCGAGGACGACCGCCTGCGCCGCGAGTACGAGCTGCTGCGCGGCCTCGACGTCCCCGGCGTCGTCCGGGCCCGCGGCCTGCACGAGGCCGGCGGCGCCCTCTCGCTCGTGCTCGAGGACGCCGGCGGCGCGACGCTCGCGAGCTTCCTGCAGCGCCTGCGCCCCGACCTGCGGACCTTCCTCGACATCGCGATCCAGCTCGCCGAGGTGCTCGGTCAGGTCCACAGCCGCCAGGTCATCCACAAGGACATCAAGCCGCGCAACATCGTCCTCGACGGCGAGCTGCGCGTGCAGCTGATCGACTTCGGCATCGCCGTGCGCCTGCCGCGGGAGATCCCCGCGGTCAAGAACCCGAACGTGCTGCAGGGCACCCTCGCGTACATGTCGCCCGAGCAGACCGGCCGCATGAACCGCGCCGTCGATCATCGCAGCGACCTCTACTCGCTCGGCGTCACGCTGTTCGAGATGTTGATCGGCCAGACGCCGTTCATGATGCGCGACCCCGTCGAGCTGATCCACGCCCACGTCGCCAAGCGCCCGCTCCCGCCGCACGAGCTCGACCCCGCCGTCCCACCTGTCCTTTCGGACATCATCCTCAAGCTCCTGGCCAAGACCGCCGAGGGCCGCTACCGCAGCGCCTTCGGCCTGCGCGCCGACCTCGAGCGCTGCCGCGAGCGCCTGCAGGGCGGCGCGATCGACCCGTTCCCGCTCGGCGAGCGCGACGTCGCCAGCAGCTTTCGCATCCCCGAGGCCATCTACGGCCGCGACGTCGAGATCGCCGCGCTCGAGGCCGTGCTCGCCCGCGTCCGCGAGGGCGCCTCGGAGCTGGCGATCGTGCGCGGCCCCGCCGGCGCCGGCAAGTCGACCGTCATCCACGAGCTGCAGCGCAGCCTCGGCGGCAGCCGCGGGTTCTTCATCGCCGGCAAGTTCGACCCGCTGCGCCGCGACGTCCCCTACAGCGCCGTGCGCGACGCGCTCGGCGGCATCGTGCGCCACCTCCTCGCCGAGAGCGAGCAGAACGTCGCGCGCTGGCGCTGGACGATCGACAAGGCGCTCGGGCCCGTCAGCAACGCGCTGGTCCACCTCCTGCCCGACCTCCAGCTCGTGCTCGGCCCGCAGCCGCCGCTCGCCGAGCTCCCGCCGGCGGCCGCGCGCGCCCGCTTCCACCGCGCCATCACCAGCTTTTGCCGCCTGTTCGCGCGCCCGCGCAGCCCGCTGGTGCTGTTCCTCGACGACCTGCAGTGGGCCGACGGCGCCTCGCTCGACCTGCTCGTCGCGCTGCTCGGCGAGCCCGAGGCCGGCGGCCTGATGTGCGTCGGCTCGTTCCGCGAGGCCGAGGTCGAGCGCGGTCACCCGCTGCGCGCCGCGCTCGCCGAGATCGCGGCGGCCGGCTGCACCGTCAGCCACATCGACCTCGGCCCGCTCGACCGCGCCAGCCTGACGCGCCTCGTCGCCGACACCCTCGACCTCGACGCGGCCGAGGTCGCCCCGCTCGCCGCGCTCGTCGATCGCAAGACCGGCGGCAACGCCTTCTTCGCCGCCGAGTTCCTGCGCGACCTCCACAAGCGCGGCCTCCTCGAGTTCGACCCCCGGCGCCTGCGCTGGACCTGGGACCTCGCGCGCATCACCGACGCGCCGGCGACCGACAACGTGATCGACCTGATGATCGACCGCGCCCGCGCCCTCGCGCCCAGGACCCGCGAGGTCCTCCAGCTCGCCGCGTGCGTCGGCGGCGGCTTCGAGCCCGAGCGCCTCGCCGCGCTGTCCGGCCGCCCGCGCGCCGCCGTCGAGGCCGCGCTCGCCGAGGCCGTCGCCGCCGGCATGATCGTCGCCCACGCCGACGCCTTCCGCTTCGCCCACGACCGCGTCCAGGAGGCCGTCGACCGCACCCAGACCCCCGAGGCCCGCGCCGCCGCCCACCTCGCCCTCGCCCGCCTGCTGCGCGCCGGACGGGCCCCAGGCGACCTCGGCGACGATGTCTTCCTCGTCGCCGACCACGCCCGCCTCGCCGGCGAGCTCCTGCGCGACCCCGCCGAGCGCCGCGACCTCGCCGAGGTCCACCTGTTCGCCGCCCGCCGCGCCCGCGCCGCGGCGGCCTTCGCCCCGGCCGCCCGCTACTGCGCCGCGGGCATCGAGTTCCTGTCCGAAGAGACATGGTCGAAGGACCATGAGCTCGCCTTCAACCTCCACCAGGGCAGCGCCGAGTGCGAGTTCCTGATCGGCAACCTCGACTTCGCCGAGCAGCGGTTCCGGGCGCTGCAGGGGCGGGCCCGCGGCGCGCTCGAGCAGGCCGAGGTCCTGCGCCTCGAGCTCAACCTCCGCCTGCAGCGCGGCGAGTTCCCCGAGGCCGTCGAGCTCGCCGGTCGCGCGCTCAAGCTGCTCGGCGAGCCGCTGCCGGCGCGCCCGGGCACCGCGACGATCCTCGCCGAGTACCTGCGCACGCGCCGGGCCCTGTCCGGCCGCACCCCCGAGGCGCTGCTGCGCCTGCCGCCGCTGCGCGACGTCCGGGTCGAGAAGGCGCTGCTGATCCTCTCGGCGACCGCCTCGGCCGGCTTCCAGAGCGACGTGCGCCTGCTCGCCGTGATCGCGATGCGCACGACGAGGCTCGCGCTGCAGCACGGCCTGTCGTCCGGCACCGCCGCGAACTTCGTCACCTACGGCATGATCGCCGGCTCGTTCACGCAGGACGACCGCCTGATGGACGCCTACGGCCAGCTCGGCCTCGCCGTCCTGCAGCGCTTCCCCGACCCCGGCAGCGAGGCGATCGTCCGCTTCCTCTACAGCGGCATCGCCCAGCCGCTGTGCCACCCGCTGCGCGCCTGCATCGCCAGCCTCCGCCTCGGCCTCCAGGCCGGCCTCGACGGCGGCTACCCGAGCCCCGCGGCCTACTGCGCGTACACCCTCGCCAACATGCTGTTCGCCTCCGGCGCGAGCCTCGACCAGACCCGCGCCGAGGCCGAGCACGCCGTCGACCTGCTGCGCCGCGCCCAGGTCAAGGACATGCGCGTCAGCGCCGAGCTCACCCGCCACGCCTGCCTCGCGCTGATGGGCCAGACCTCCGGCCCCGGCAGCTTCACCAGCGCCGGCTTCGACGAGCAGGCCGCGCGCCAGCCGTGGACCGACGCGACCGCCGCGGCGCTGTGGTACTGGCACCTCAAGATCGTGGTGCTGACCGTGCTCGGCATGTACGACGAGGCGCTCGTCTACGTCCAGCTCGCCGCCCCGACCGTCGCCGCCGCCTACCGCTTCGGCTTCACGCTGCCCGAGCACATGTTCTACCGCAGCGTCGTGCTCGCCGCGGTCCTCGACAAGCAGGGCGCGATCGAGCAGACCCGCAGCCTGCGATCGATCCGCCGCGCCGAGGACCGCCTCGCCGGCCTCGCCGCGATCACGCCCGACAACTTCCAGTCGATGTTCCTGCTCGTCCGCGCCGAGCGCATCCGCCTCGGCGACGTCGAGGGCGACGCCATCGCCGCCTACGAGCAGGCCGTCGCCGCCGCCCGCGAGCACGGCCTCATCCACCACGAGGCCCTCGCCCGCGAGCGCGCCGGCGAGTACTACCTCGGTCGCGGCCTCGGCGAGCTCGGCCGCATGCAGCTCGCGCGCGCTCGCCAGGCCTACCTGCGCTGGGGCGCCCGCGCCAAGCTCGAGCGCATGGAGCGGCGCCACCCCGGCGTCGAGCGCTGGGGCAGCGTCGCGGTCACCAACCTCGACACCTCGCTCGGCGGCCCCGCGACCACGCTCGACGCCGTCGTCCACTCGGTCGGCGACAGCCTGCCCTCGACGGCGCGCACCAGCCAGGTCCTCGACGTCGCCAGCATCCTCAAGGCGACGCAGGCCTTCGCCGCCGAGATCGACCTCGAGCGCCTCGAGGCCAAGGTCATGCGCATCGTCGTCGAGAACGCCGGGGCCGAGCGCGGCGTGCTGCTGCTCGAGCAGCCGCTCGGCCTCGTCGCCGTCGCCGAGTACTCGGCGCGCAGCGACAGCCTCACCATGCTCGGCGCCCAGCCGGTCGAGACCTGCGGCGTCGTCCCGGTCGCCGCGATCATGCTCGCGCGCCGCACCGGCAAGCCGGTCGCCGTCGACGACGCGGCGAAGGACCCGACCTTCGAGGCCGACCCTTACGTCCGCCGCCGCCGCCTGCGCTCGCTGCTCGCCGCCCCGCTGCTCCACCAGGGCAAGCGCCTCGGCCTGCTCTACCTCGACAACAACCTGGCGACCGGCGTGTTCACCCCGCAGCGGCTGGAGACCCTGAAGATCCTCGCGGTCCAGGCCGCGATCTCGATCGAGCACGCGATGTTCTACGCCGACCTCGATCACGCCCGCCAGGCCGCCGAGGCCGCCAACCTCGCCAAGAGCCGCTTCCTCGCCAACATGAGCCACGAGCTGCGGACCCCGCTCAACGCGATCCTCGGCTACAGCGAGCTGCTCGCCGAGGAGGCCGACGCCCGCGGCCTCGACGAGATGACCGGCGACCTCGTCAAGATCCGCCGCGCCGGCTCGCACCTGCTCGCGCTCATCAGCGACATCCTCGACCTCACCAAGATCGAGGCCGGCAAGCTCGAGCTGCGCGACGAGGTCGTCGTCCTCTCCGCCCTCCTCGCCGACGTCGTCAGCGTCATCGGCCCCGAGGTCGCCCGCCAGCACAACAACCTCGAGCTCGAGACCGACGACGACCTCGGCACCGTCCGCGGCGACCCGCTGAAGATCCGCCAGGTCCTCCTCAACATCCTCAACAACGCCGCGAAGTTCACCGAGCACGGCCGCATCACCCTGCGCGCCCGCCGTCGCGGCCCCGTCCTCCGCTTCGAGATCGCCGACACCGGCATCGGCATGACCCACGCCCAGATGGCCAGCATCTTCGAGGCCTTCACCCAGGTCGACGCCTCGCCCTCGCGCCGCTTCGGCGGCGCCGGCCTCGGCCTGACGATCAGCCGCCGCCTCTGCGAGCTGATGGGCGGGCGCATCGCCGTCGACAGCCAGCCGGGCGCCGGCACGACCTTCGTCGTCGAGCTCCCGGTCCGCGACGCGGAGGCCTGACCGCGGCCGCCCGCCGCGCGATCTGACCGAAAGGACAGCCTCGCAGCCGGCGCGCGCGTGGGCTACTCTCGCCGCGCCGATGCCCGTGTTCCTGCTCCCCGACGACCTGCCCGTGTTCCCGGACCCGCGTCGGGCCGAGCCGGACGGGCTGCTCGCGGTCGGCGGCGGCCTCGAGCCCGCGCGCCTGCTGCTCGCCTACGCGCGCGGCATCTTCCCGTGGAACGGCGAGGACGAGCTGCTGCAGTGGTGGTGCCCGGCGCCGCGGATGGTGCTGCGCCTGCCGGGCGACCTCCACGTCCCGCGCACCCTCCTCAAGACGATCCGCCGCCAGCCGCGGCGCGTGACCCTCGATCGATCGTTCGCCGAGGTCATCGCCGCCTGCGCCGCGCAGCCGCGGGAGGGGCAGGGCGGCACCTGGATCACGCGCGGGATCGCGGCGGCCTTCACCGACCTCCACCGCCGCGGCCTCGCGCACAGCGTCGAGGTCTGGGACGGCGACGCCCTGGTCGGCGGCCTCTACGGCCTGGCGATCGGCGCGGTGTTCTTCGGCGAGAGCATGTTCAGCCGCGAGCCCGCCGCCTCGAAGCGAGGCTTCGTCGCGCTCGCCCGCCAGCTCGCCCGCTGGGGCTACAAGTTGATCGACTGCCAGATGGCCACCGAGCACCTGCGCGGCCTCGGCGGCCGCGAGCTCGAGCGCGACGACTTCCTCGCCGCGCTCGATGCCGGCGTGCGCGCCCCTGGCCGCCTCGGCCCCTGGACCCTCGACGCCGAACCGTAGCCCCTCGACCTCCGCGCCGCGGCCCCGCGTGTTACGGTCGGCCCGGAGGTGCGGTGATGATGCGTCGACGATGGCGAGGTGCGCTGGCTTGCGCGCTCATGCTTCCTGGCTGCAACAGCGGGCCCAAGCCCGCGACCACCGAGCTGACCGCGAGCGGCTTCGAAACCACGGGCCTCGATCCGACCCCGGCCTCGAACAGCGACTCGAACCAGACCGACCCCACCGACGCGACCGGGCCGACCGGCGGGTCCGGCGGGTCGGGCGGGTCCGGCGAGGCCGACACCACGGCCGCGCCCCCGACCACCGGCGGCGGCGAGCAGGCGACGATCGACTGCGCCGCGCTGCCCGGCGGCCTCGTCGGCGTCGACTACATCGCCGAGGTCAGCGTCGCCGGCGGCGCCCCGCCGTACAGCTGGAGCGCCGCGGGCCTGCCCGCCGGCCTCGATCTGATCGTCGACGACCCGTCGAGCCCGATCGCCACGATCGTCGGCGTCCCTCAGGTCGCCGGCGACTTCGCCGTCACGCTCTCGGTCCTCGACGGCGACGGCCTTGAGGCCGAGGCCGAGTGCGGCGAGCTCACCATCGGCGAGCCCGCGAAGCTCGACCCCGACGCACTCCTGGAGAACTTCCCGGACGGCTGCATCTCCTTCGGCGTCACGGTCGACGACCTCGAGCAGATGGGCGTGCTCGCCGGCGGCGACGGCTCGCCGCCGACCTGCTCGCTCGTCCCCGGCCGCGGCAACGGCAGCCAGAACTTCGACCTCGACCTCGACACCGACGACACCTTCCCGCCGGGCATCGACGTCGACCCGGACACCTGCGAGCTGCTCGGCGCGATCAACCCCACCGTCTCGCCCGGCATCCACGCCTGGATCGTCACCCTCGAGCAGGGCGGCGCCGCCGTGCACCTGCCGTACTGCGCCGCGCAGAAGGTCCAGCCGCCCGCCGCCTACGACGTCGAGCGCGAGGACAGCGGCGCCACGGCGACCTTCGTCCCCGGCGTCGTCCAGCTGCTCCCCGGCAGCGAGCAGTTCAGCTACGGCAGCGACGCGCCGGACCCGCGCCTGATCGTCACCGACGACGTCGGCGCCTGCGTCGGCAACACCTGCTTCTACAGCTTCATCTACACCTACAACGCGCTCTCGCCGGTCGCGACCGTCTCCGCCAACCCCAACGCGAAGTTCCCGGCCCAGGGCTTCGACGGCTTCACCCACGCGAGCCGCATCAGCGAGTCCGACCCCGCGCTGTTCGCCATCTTTCGCGACCGCCCCTTCGTCGTCAACGTCCAGTTCGAATATTGCATCGCCGACAACGGCCTCGACTGTGGCAACAACGAGGCCGACCCGAACAAGCGCCGCGAGCTGATCCGCGCGAACGGCGGCGGCAGCCGCTACGCCTTCAGCCTCATCGTCCTGCCCGGCTAGGCCTCACGCCCACAGCTTCACGCCGCCGAGCAGCCCCGCGGCGTTCTCGACCACGCGCACGTTCGCCGGCAGCGTCGCGGCCTTGAGGTGCTTCGAGTTGCCGCCCCCGACGTATATCACCCGCGGGTTGAAGACCGGCTGCAGCTGCGCGAGCACGGCCGCGACCCGCCGCCGCCAGCGCTTGTTCCCGACCCGCTCGCGCGCCGGATCGCCGACCCGATCCTCGTAGGTCCGGCGCCCGCGCGACACGTGGTGCGCCATCTCGACGTTGGGCACGTAATGCCCGCTGGTGAACAGCGCGAAGCCCATCCCGGTCCCGAGCGTCAGCACCAGCTCGACCCCGACGCCCTCGATCACCCCGAGCCCCTGCACGCCGGCGTCATTGGCCGCGCGCACCGGCTTCCCGGTCCGCTCCGCGAGCCGCTCCGCGAGCGAGAACCCCTCCCACGCGGCGTGCAGGTTGGGCGCGCTGTGCGTGACCCCATCGATGACGACGCCGGGGAAGCCGACCGCGACGCGATCGTACGCGGGCAGCGGCGCGACCAGCTCCGCGAGCGCGGCCAGCACGGCGTCCGGCGTCGCGGGCCGCGGGGTCTCGACGCGCACGCGCTCACCGATCGGCGCCCCCTCCGAGCCGATCACGATCGCCTTGAGTCCGCTGCCCCCGATATCCACACAGAGCGTGTTCATGCGCCCCGACCCTAATACATTTCACCCCGCCCGTGGTGTGGGAGGTGCATGGTCAAGGATCGCGCGCGTTCGGGCGGTGCGAGCGCGTCCGGGGCCGATCACGCCCCCTCGGCGCACCCGCCCTGCTGCAGCAACAGCTTGGCCACGAGCCCGGTCCAGCCGGTCTGGTGGCTCGCGCCGAGCCCGCGGCCGGTGTCGCCGTCGAAGTACTCGTGAAACAGCAGGTGCTCGTTCCACTTCGGCCCGCGGGTGCGCGGGTCGTCGCCCGCGAACGGACGGCGGCCGCGCTCGTCGGCCACGAACAGCTTGATCAACCGCCGCGACAGCTCGTCGGCGATCTCGCGCAGCGACAGGAACACGCCGGAGCCGGTCGGACACTCGACGCGGAAGTCGTCGCTGTAATAATGGTGGTACTTCTGCAGCGACTCGATCAGCAGGTAATTGATGGGGAACCAGATCGGGCCGCGCCAGTTCGAGTTGCCGCCGAACAGGCCGGTCTGCGACTCGCCGGGCTCGTAGCCGACGCGCAGGCGGGCGCCGCCGAGCTCGAGCTCGTAGGGGTGGCGCTCGTGGTACTTGCTCAGCGATCGCACGCCGTGGTCGCTGAGGAACTCCTTGGGGTCGAGCATGCGACGCAGCAGCCGCTTCATGCGGCTGCCGCGGACCAGGGCGAGCAGGCGGCGGTCGCCGGCGCCGGGCTCGTGCCAGCGCGAGACCAGGGCCGCGAGGTCCGGGCGGTAGTTGAGGAACCACTCGAGCCGCGCGCCGAAGCCCGGCAACTTCGTCAGCAGGTCGGGCTCGACGGTCTCGACCGCGAGCAGCGGGATCAGGCCGATCAGCGAGCGCAGCTTGAGGCGCTGGTAGCCGCCGGCGGGCAGGTGCAGCACGTCGTAGAAGAACTCGTCCTCCGGGTCCCACAGGCCGATGCCGCGGCCGCCGAGGTCGTTCATCGCGTCCGCGATCGCCAGGAAGTGCTCGAAGAACTTGCTCGCGATGTTCTCGTAGACGCTGTTGTCGCGGGCCAGCTCGAGCGCGATCTGCATCATGTTGAGCGAGAACATCGCCATCCAGCTGGTCGCGTCGCTCTGCTCGAGCGTGCCGCCGCGCGGGACCGCCGTGCTGCGGTCGAACACGCCGATGTTGTCGAGGCCCAGAAACCCGCCCTGGAAGATGTTGTTGCCCTCCGAGTCCTTGCGGTTGACCCACCACGTGAAGTGCAGCAGCAGCTTGTGAAACAGCGTCTCGAGGAACTCCCGGTCGCCGCGGCCGGTCGCCCGCTTCTCGATCTTGTACACGCGCCAGGTCGCCCACGCGTACACCGGCGGGTTCACGTCGTTGAAGTTCCACTCGTACGCCGGCACCGCGCCGTTGGGGTGCAGGTACCACTCGCGCACCAGCAGGTCGAGCTGCTGCTTGGCGAAGCCGACGTCGACCAGCGCCAGCGGGATGCAGTGAAACGCCAGGTCCCACGCCGCGTACCACGGGTACTCCCACTTGTCGGGCATCGACATCACCCGCTCGTTGTACAGGTGGCGCCAGTCGCGGTTGCGCTGGCGTCGACGCGACTGCGGCGGCGGCGGCTGGCCCGGGTCGCCGTCGAGCCAGTCGCGCACGATGTAGTGATAGAACTGCTTGTTCCACAGCATGCCCGCGAGCGCCTGGCGCATCACCAGCCGCTCGTCGGCGCCGAGGCCCGGGGGGTGCAGCGCCGCGTAGAACTCGTCGGCCTCCGCGCGGCGGGCCGCGAACACGGCGTCGACGTCGATCGCCGGCGGCGGCTCGGTCCACACCCCGTCGTGATCCGGCAGCGCCGTGGCGACGCCCGGCGGGCGCGCGTGGCACCGCACCAGCCGCAGATCCAGCACCCGCGTCGCGCCGGGCGCGAGCGTCATGGCGTAGTGCGCGGCCGCCTTCGTGCCCGTGTGCCCCGGGTCGACCGCGTCGAGATCTCCGTCGACGATGTAGCGGTGAAACGCGTCCTTGACGTACGGGTTGGGGTTATGCACCCCCCACAGCAGCGCCGCGTTGCTCTCGTTGCGCGTGAACAGCAGCTCGTCCGCGCCCGCGCAGCACAGCATGAACTCGCCGAGCTGCGGGTGGCTCGCGTGCACGCACGGCAGCACGCCCTCCTGCGCGTTATGCAGCCCGCGCGACGCCTGCGACAGGGCCGGGCGCGCCTCGTCGCGCCCCCACGCCCACGTGTTGCGAAACCACAGCGTCGGCAGCACGTGCAGCGGCGCCGCGTCGGGCCCGTGGTTGGTCACGGTGATGCGCAGCAGCAGGTCGTCGGGCGCGGCCTTGGCGTACTCGACGTCGACGTCGAAGAATCGGTCCTCCGCGAAGATGCCGGTGTCCTGCAGCTCGAGCTCGGGCTCGTCGCGCCCGCGGGCCGCGGCCGCCGCGACCAGCGCCTCGTACGGGTAGGCGCGCTGCGGGTAGCGGTAGAGCGCGCGCATGTAGCTGTGCGTCGGCGTGCTGTCGAGGTACCAGTAGCACTCCTTCACGTCCTCGCCATGGTTGCCCTGGGGGCCGGTGAGCCCGAACAGCCGCTCCTTGAGCATGCGGTCGCGGCCGTTCCACAGCGCGACCGCCAGGCACAGCCACTGCTTGTCGTCGGACACGCCGCACAGCCCGTCCTCGTTCCAGCGGTAGGCCCGCGAGCGCGCGTGCTCGTGCGGGAAGTAGGCCCACGCGTCGCCGTCCGCGCTGTAGTCCTCGCGCACCGTGGCCCACGCCCGCTCGCTCAGGTACGGCCCGAACATGTCCCAGCGCGCCTCGCCCCGGCGCAGCGCCTCCAGCCTCGTCCGCTCCGGGTCCATCATGTCCCCTTGGTATCACGATCTGGTACAGTCCCGGCCTCACGCGAAAGGTGCGCATGCATTCAGCCCCGGGCCCCCACGCTCCTCCGGCGCAGGTCGTCATCTTCGGCGCCAGCGGCGACCTCACGCTGCACAAGCTCATGCCCGCGCTCGCCAGCCTCGCCGGCAAGGACCGCCCGCGCGGCGGCTTTACGGTGCTCGGCGTGTCGCGCAGCCCCAAGACCGACGACGAGTACCGCGCCGAGCTCGCGGCGAAGATGCCCGCCGACCTCAAGGACGCGTGGGCGAAGCTCGCCCCGCGCGTGTTCTATCAGCAGGGCGACGTCGAGGCCGCGGACGACGTGACCAGGCTCGGCGAGCGCCTCGACGCGCTGCCCGGCGGGCGCGAGGCCGGCCGCCTCTACTACCTCAGCCTCAAGCCCGACCTGTTCGCGCCCGCGACCGCGGCGCTCAAGGCCGCCGGCCTGCTCGAGCAGCCCGAGACGGGCGGACCGTTTCGCCGCGTGATCGTGGAGAAGCCGTTCGGCAGCGACCTCGCGTCGGCGCGCGCCCTGAACGCGGCGCTGCACGCCTCCCTGCGCGAGGACCAGATCTTCCGCATCGACCACTACCTCGGCAAGGAGACCGTGCAAAACCTGCTCGGCTTCCGCTTCCACAACGCGATCTTCGAGCCGATCTGGAACCGTCACCACGTCGAGCACATCCAGATCACCGTCGCCGAGGAGCTCGGCATGGAGAGCGGCCGCGCCGGCTACTACGACACCACCGGCGCCACGCGGGACATGCTGCAAAACCACATGCTGCAGGTCCTCGCGCTGGTCGCGATGGAGCCGCCGACGTCGCTCGACGCCTGGGCGCTGCGCAGCCAGAAGGTCAACCTGCTGCGCTCGCTGCACGCCCCCGGGCCCGCCGCGGCGCTGCGCCACTCGGTGCGCGCGCGCTACACCGCCGGCGAGGTCGGCGGTAAAAAAGTCCCGGGCTACCTCGACGAGAAGGGCGTGCCCGAGGGCTCGACGACCGAGACCTACGTGGCGATGCGCGCGGACATCGACTCGTGGCGGTGGGCCGGCGTGCCGATCTTGCTCCGCCACGGCAAGCGCATGCCGCAGAAGTTCACCGAGGTCCGCGTCCAGTTCCGCGTCCCGCCGATGCAGCTGTTCAACCGCCCGGAGGGCCTCTCGGAGGACGAGTTCCGCGAGAAGCTGCGCGACGGCAGCCTGTGCCAGATCCGCCCCAACGTGCTCACGCTGCAGATCCAGCCGCGCGAGGCGATCCGCCTGTCGTTCGGCGTCAAGACCCCCGGCTCGGTGATGGTGATGGCCCCCGCGGAATTGTCGTTCGACTACCGCGAGCACTTCGGCGTGTCGACCGCCCCGGCCTACGAGCGCCTGCTGCAGGACGCGCTCCAGGGCGACGCGACGCTGTTCGTCCACGCCGACGAGATCGAGGCCAGCTGGGAGTTCGTCGACGCGTTCCGCAGCGCCTGGGACAGCCCCGACGCGCCCCCGCTCGCCGAGTACGAGGCCGGCACCTGGGGCCCCGACGCCGCCGACGAGCTGTTCCGCGGCTGCGAGGGCGGCTGGTCGCAAGGACAGGTCTGATGGGACATGTCCGTGAGTTCCTGTCCGTAAAGACAGCCCTGCAGGCCGCGGGCGCCGGCGTGACGCGGGCGCTGATCGGCGCCGACAAGCGATCGGGCCGCGCCCGCCTGGCGATCGCCGGCGGCTCGGCCGCGCAGGCGCTCGCCCACGTGACGCTGCCCGACGACGTGCGCGCCCGCCTGCGCCTGACCTGGGTCGACGAGCGCTGCGTCGCGGTCACGGACAAGGACTCGAACCGCGGCGCAGCGGAGCGCGCCGGCCTGCTCCCGCGCGGCGGAGCCGTCACCCTGCCGCTGTGGCACGACGGCGAGACCCCCGGGCAGGCGTGCGCGCGCGTGGCCGCCGGCCTCGCCGCGGAGTTCGCCGGCGGCCTCGACGTCGCGCTGCTCGGCCTCGGCGAGGACGGCCACATCGCCTCGCTGTTCCCCGGCCACCCGGTCCTCCTCGCCACCGAGCCGGTCGCGCACGTCGGCGACAGCCCCAAGCCGCCCGCGGACCGCATGACGCTGACGCTCCCGATCCTGCGCCGCGCCGGCCTGTGCGTGCTGGTCGCCACGGGCGAGGGCAAGCGCGCCGCGCTGACCCGCCTGCGCCGCGGCGACGACGCGCTGCCGGCCACCGGCCTCGAGCGCCTCGTCGTCATCACCGACCTCGAGCTCCCCGACTTCCTCGCGATCTGAGATCTCAAGAGCAGGAGAGCAGCACGCATGACCTCGACCAAGCTGTGTGACGTGGCCGTGATCGGCCTGGGTGTGATGGGCGCCAACCTCGCCCGCAACTTCGCCAGCCGCGGCCTGCGGGTCGCCGGCT
>Ga0075163_10002739_pt1 | contig 23632 bp, 29 predicted proteins | sample JI1023141ADNA_FD_71478 | JGI IMG/M metagenome (GOLD analysis project Ga0075163, IMG submission 71478) | Wastewater effluent complex algal communities from Wisconsin, to seasonally profile nutrient transformation and Carbon sequestration -... | ecosystem: Engineered > WWTP > Effluent > Algae... | reverse complement strand
GCCCAATCGTTGCCCAGCTCTAGAGGCATACAAAAAACCACCACCAGAGCAGAAACAAAAAAGCCCGTACTTCCGAGGAGAAGTACGGGCTTGAATCTGTGGAGCTGAGGGGAATCGAACCCCTGGCCTCTAGAGTGCGATTCTACAGCGCTCCGTCGAATCGCGCCTTTTCGAGTTGCCATATATGGTCATTTTTCGAGTGAAGGGCCTGGCAACTGGGAGTTTTGCATGGGGAAAGACAGTCGGGACGACCTTGACGGGTTTTGGTGCAGCAAGCCGGTATCCATTGCTGGCTTGATTGCAGCGGTCGCGCTGGGAGCCTTTTGCTTTCCGGATCTGGTGCGGGCGATGTTCATGCAAGGAGGGCACTAGGTGAAAATGCCCTTTGCCGCTGCTGTATCAATGGAGATCGCAGCAGCAGCTCACACAGCGACGGACGTGCTTGAGTGGGCGCGCGAGTGCGTCCGGCTTGAGGCTGAGAGCGTAATTGCCAAGATGTGGCCTCTGACCGCCTGTGGCCGCGGCTGCAATCACTGCTGCCGACTGTCAGAAGTTCATGCGCTGCCCGTCGAGGTGGCAGTGCTGCATCTGGCGGTTGGCGGTGGTGATTCCTACCGGCAGCGCCTTGCATCAGCAAGTCCGGACGCTGCCTGTCCCTTGCTTGGAGATGACGGCGGCTGCTCGGCGTACCAGGACAGGCCGGCGGCTTGTCGCGGAGAGCACAGCCTGGACGCTGCTGCCTGCGCCGTCCGTGGCGGTAGTCATCCCTACTATGAGCAGATGCGGGCGCTGCCGCACGCCGTTTGCTTTGGTGGTCAAGCCGGTTTCGCTAGCAATGGTTTGGACACCCACCCCGTTGTTCTGCGGGCCGCGCTGGCCGAAATCGTAGACATGCAACCCGACGAGCCGCTTCGGCGTTGGCTGGGCGGCGAGCGCTTATTTCAGCGAGCGTTGGCCAATCTTGGACAGGCGCAGACAAAAAAGCTGCTGCAGATCCAACGCCTCTATCGACGGAAATAATTTTTTTGTCAGCAAACACAGAAACACAGATTTGCAGAAACACAGAAACACGGAGCTTGAAATGAAGACAATCGCGGTGATGAATCAAAAGGGCGGCGTCGGGAAGACCACGCTAGCCATCAACCTGGCAGCTGCAGCGCACATGGCCGGTTTGAGGCCCCTGGTGATTGACCTGGACGAACAAGCAAGCGCCTTCAAGTGGTACCAGGAGCGAGAGGCTGACAGTGCGCTGGCCGGTCTGGTGGTGATGCGAAGCGGCAAGCTGTCGAAAGCGAAGTTTGGGGAGATGGGACGGGGATACGATTTTGTCGTGATCGACTGTCCACCGCGGCTGGATGACTATTCGCTTTCTGCAGCGCTCGCAGCCGACGCGTGCGTGGTGCCAGTTACGCCGGGCCCTTTTGACCTGTGGGCCACTGGGGAGTCATTGCAGGTCCTCGACAAGGCGGACGAGATTCGGGCGCACCATGATCTGCCCGCGTTGTTGCGGCTGTTTGTCGTTAACCAAGCAGACGCAAGGACTGGCCTTGCAGCGGAGGCGCAGGAGGTGCTGCGGGAGGTAGGCCAGCTGCTTGGCGTAGTGCATCAGCGCGTCGCCTTTAAGCGCACGGCAAACCGAGGGGAGTCGGTAATTGGTGCTGCAGACCGGGCAGCAGAGGCGGAAATTTTGGCGGTGTATAAGAACCTTCAGGGAAGGATGGCAGCATGAGCACGGCAAAAAAGGGGCTTAGCCTAAGCCCCAGCGGAAAAGGTAGGCAGGAAGTGCGCGGGGCCGCCAGCTTCTTTGGTTCGCAGCGAGCGCGACTGACGATCGATCTAACCGTCGCGCAACATCAGCGATTCAAGAAGCTGGCGGCTGATAAGTGCAAGTCGATGCGGGATCTGGTCGTGGAGGCTATTGAGTCGATTGCTTAGCCTGCGGTCTCCCGAGCTGTCAGCACTACCCCAGAGGCCGCAGCGGCGAGCCGCTTGGCAGCGACCTGGTGGTAGTGCTGGTCCCGCTCAATGCCAACAAACCGGCGGTCGGTAAGAAGGGCTGCCACGCCGGTGGACCCGCTGCCAGCAAACGGGTCTAGAATCACACTGCCAGGCGGGCACAAGCCACACAGCCACTGCATCACGCCCACTGGCTTACCGGTCAGGTGGTGCTTGTCCCGCTGTAGTACTGGCTCGCGATGCACACCCGGAAGCACTGGCGTGCCCTTGCGGCCTGGCATTGCGCCTTTTGACCCCCAGACGATGTACTCCGCCTGGTTGCGGGGACGGCCCAAAGCGGGCCGCGTGCGCTCCGTCTTGTCCCACACGGCGATGCCACGCCAGATAAAGTCTGCCATCTGCACTGCATCGGTCAGTGCCGGCAGCTGCCGCCAATCGACAAAAACAGCAAAGGCCGCGCCGGGCTTCAGGACGCGGTAGCACTCGCGGAGCCAAGCGCTGCACCAGCTGGTCCAGCTGCGCTGGTCCTTTTGGTCGCCGTCAAACGTGGCGCGACTGGTCTTTGCGCCCGTTTGTTCGTACTTGGCCACCGGGTCGCGTGTGCGGTCGCTTGCAAAAAGCCCACCGGAACAGTACGGCGGGTCCGCAATCAGCGCGTCGATAGACTCGTTTTCAAGGCTGGGTAGTAGGTGAAACGCGTTGCCATGATGCAGCTGAAACCGAGCAGCTTGTGGCATGAACATCCCCCTTGGTGAGTGAGTGTCAAAACCAACGATGCAGCGATCAAAGCCGAACGATGTGAGGCGAGCTTGGCGGGGCTAGTTATGGCGCGGTGATAGGCAGCAGCTCTGCGGGAACGAGGTCGCCCGTCACGCCAGCGCAGCCAGCCGTTACAACGCAACTGTTGCCGGTCATGGCTTTGGCGAATGCTCCGGACTTGACGGTCAGCAAATCGCCAGCGGCAACGGTGCCGCCCAGGAGCAGCGGGCAACCTGGGCCGACAAACACAATCGTCCCCTGGCTGCCCGTCCCGTCCGCTTGCACGGCTATATTGCCTACTACGGCGTTTGGCGCTTCGCCATCGGGACAAACCTTGACGCGGTGCACGCTGGTGCCAGGGCTGGCTGCGCGCGTGACAATGCGCAGCGGAGTGCCCGTTCCAAGAATGCCGGTTTCACCGGCGGCGAGAGTGGCGCGAAGTAGGCCGTTTAGAATTGTGAAATTAGAAGCCATGTCGTCCTCAGGTTAGGAGGGTGTGCGCCGACGGCGAGCGGTAAAATCCGCTTGCCCAGGGCTGAAGCCAAAATTGGTGAACAGGCGAATGTTGACGCGATAGCTGGTCAAAACCTGCAAGCGGTCTGTGGTGTTTTGAGCCTTTGTCCGCCCGACTGGCAACGTGATGACAATGGGCAGGCCCGTATTGATGTCCTGAGCTTGCGACCAAGACCCGTTTTCGTCCTCTACCCAAACCTCAAAATCAATGTCAGCGCCAGCGGGGTTGCTTTGTACGGCAACCGAAAACAAGTCCAAGTAGGCTTTGCCGTCGACCTCCAGGAAGCCGCCTGCCAAGGACGGATCCGGGGTTGAAAACTGCGTGCTGGATCCGCAGTACTCCCCTGGCGACCAGCTGCCCTGACCGAGTCCATCGCCAAAGTGCGCAAGATCTTCCACGGACTGGGGCGCCTCACCATTGCCGCAGCCAGTGACGCGGCCCTTTGAGTCGGTGGTAAGACTTACCGGCCACGCAAAAGTAGCGTTGGCAAAAACCGTCGCCAAGGTCAAACCGATGGTGCCGCCCAGGGTGCCAGTGCCGGTTGCGTCTCCGGAAAAGCTGGCTGGGACACCGGTGATCGCGGGGCCATTTACCGAGATAGTAGGGTTGCCAGCAGCGCCTGATGCATTGGCTATTGCAATGCCAGTCCCAGCCACCAGCGACCGAGCTGCAGACGTTCCGACCCCAGTCTGCACTACAAAGCCAGTGCCGACGGGGGCGGGGACTCCCCCTGATCCGCTACCCTGCGGACCGGTAGGAAATGCCGGTGTTGCCGAGCCCATTACTGCACCCAGGCGGAAACTTTGATGAAGTCTCCGAGTCCATATCCTGGAATCGACACGCCGCTGGCAATGACGCGGATCTGAGGCACAGCCAGAATCGACGCCGTCTGGACTAAATAGGTGCCGGCGGCAGCAAAGATTTGCTCAGCAGCGGTCGCGCCGGTGTCCTGGCGCACCGTCTGAATGTCAGTCCAGGGCAGGCTTGGGTCGTAGCGGCCCTGCAGTTTCATCTTGATGGACGTGGCCGAAAGCAGTCCGATGTCCACGAACATCGAGATTCCAGACGGCGCCCCCACAAACGGCTTGGAGTAGTCCACGGCTCCAAGCGGAACGGTAGTCTGCTCAGTGTAGGAGCCTGTCAGCGTCCCGATCTGCTGGGTTACGCCCGCGATGTCGACGTAGGTTGGAGAGCCGATGCCGTTGGCAAAGTAGAGGATTCCAAGGTTGGAAAACCTGGGTTGTGCTGCGCCCATGTGATGCGCTCCTGGTCAGGGGTTATACGCGCGCGCAGAGGCCGCCCACGCAGTCAAGGCCGGGGCAACAGACCCGAGGTGCCAGGCAGCTGCCAAACTGCTCCACGCAGGACAAGTCTGGCGGGCTTACCAGGTCAGCTGGCGGAGCCATGTCAACCGGCCTTGGAGGATCACAGCCGCGGCATCCGTCGCAGCTCGACACCAACGACAGGACCAAAAAGGCCAAGACGTGCCGCTTGGTGCGTGCGCGCATTAGTTGGTCTCCTCAAAGCCGCAGCTAGCGTCCGCAGCGACTGCGCCACTAGATACGGCCTTAACCGAGAGCCGCTGCCCAGCAGAAACGGCTGGAGTGTGGCTAGTGTCCGAGCAGCTGGTGCTTGCTCCAGTGATGGTGCACGTCAGGCTGGTGTCTGCAGCTGCAGCTCGGGCCGTAAAGGTCACCGTGCTTGCGCCACCAGGCGCCACGCCTAGGTCGCAGAACAGCTTGCCTAAGCTGCCAGCGCGAACTGCTTTGGATAAAGTCACCTCGGTTGCGCTTGGCAGGGCCGCTGGGGCGCTTAGGTACACAGTGCCAGCCCCAAGTGCTCCCGCGCCGTTGCCGGTCACCTGAGCGTAAACCAGGCCCCCTGGCGAGATGATCAAGCTGCCGCCAAAGACTGATAGCGGCGCTGATACAGACAGGCCCAGCGTGAGGTCTCCGGCAAGGTTCCCACCCCCCGTGATCGGGGCGCTTGTCAGGACCTGCCGGTCTGCGGTCAGCAGCTGCCCGCTGGCGGTGCCCACTGCAAAGCCGGTGCCCTTGAAGCCGCCGCCCGCCAGGTTTGCGCCAAGAGTTGCGCCCCCTGTTAGCGTGACGGCGGCGCCGAAGGTCTTGGCGCCCGTTACGGTTTCGGTGCCCGCTTTATGCACAAGCAGCGCGTCGTCGGTACTCGCCGAAGTCCAGCCGCCCGAGTAGTAGCGAAACAGGGAGCTGCCGGTGTCGTAGCAGATGTCGCCGTTTTGGGGCGAGGCCAACGCTGAGCAGTTGGCGGCAGACCGAAAGGCTTTGGCGTCGTGGATGCGCAACACTGCACCGCTGGCGTCCACGTCGTAGATTTGGTTGTCGCTGCTGCGCGAGTACAAGCACGTCTGACCCGACGGGCAGCCGGGAGCCGAGGCCTGCGGTGATAAAATCAACCGGTCGGTCTTGGTCCCGGGAGATGGCGCTGCAGCTGCAGCAAGCGGGGTCAAAACCAATGCGGCAAGTACTAAGAATCTGAGCAGGTACTTCATAGCTTGGCCTCGAAATCTACGGACCCGACGTAGCTGCTGGGTCCGACGTTGATGGTAAAGCCCGTCGCGGTTTTGCCCGACCAGGCGACCTGAGGCATGGACCCGTCGTTTGCGTCCACGCTTGGGGTTAGGGTGAGCTGATAGGTGTTGGTCGAAAACGGCGTCAGAAAAACGACCGTCGCGGTAGACGACGAGCCGCTGAAGCTGACCGTGCCACGAGCAAGCGTGCCTGGCGTGACTGGCGCGATGTAGACGGAGCTAACCCACGACCAGCCGTGATTCGCTATCAGGTCGTCTGCGCTGACAGGCCCGGCAACCGAGGGCACAACGCCAGACAGCTGAGACCCGTCGGGATAGACCAAGGTCCAGCGCATCGGTGGCTGCGCCGGATTGCTCTCGCCGCCGCCATAGGGCAGCACAAAGGAAAACTCGCCGTTGCTGTCGGTAGACGCCACCACGCCGTAGCGCAGCGGCGCGGATGAAATGTTCGGGTTTAGCCCCACAAGTGGCCGGTACGTGCCCGCGAATGAGACGCGGTAGTCCGGCGAGCTCGGCACGCAGTACAGCGTTTGGTTTGGCAGCGGAACAAAGCTGCCAGTGGGTGACATGTACCCATAACGGTCGACAATCGAACAGGGCATCTATTCCCCCCAAGCCATGACGAAAAAGTCGTGGTCGCTGTCGACCCACGGTGCCAGGACCAAGCCGGTCGTTGCGTAGCCGGAAATCAACGCACCTTGCCGTGCTCCGGAGGCCGTAGGGCTAGCGTTGCTTTTGGTGATGAGCCCCACGGCATCTACCGACGAAACCCAGATGCAGTTGCGCGATCGAAACGCAGCAAGGGCATGAAATACAACCGTGTAGCGTCCCAGGGCCGTCCGCGTTGAGCTGTAAACGTTATAGCCCTGAAGGACCACTCCATCAGTGCCACGCACATAGGCGTAGCCCAGAGGCACACCGGCTTTGCCAAATTGCCCAACTGCGACAACTGGACCAGGAAAGCCGACGGCTGTGAGTTCAGCTGAGACCTGTCCGGTACCTGCTGGCGCGGACACCACAGTTCCGCCAACGCCGTCCACCTTGAACCCAGCAAGGGAGTAGGTGCCATTGACGATGCCGGTGACACCGGCCTGAAATGCGTTTAGGTCGGCTGCAGAGATCCAGGGCGTAGTCCCTGGCAGGTACGTCGTAAGGGGCGTTTGAGGCCAAGCCACGTCGCACCTCTCTAGTTGGGGTCGGGCCGCTGCGGCTGCAGGGCCAGCTGGAATACTTCGCGCGCACCTGGCACAAGGACGCACACCGCGCGCAGCACAATCGCAAGGTCGCGCATGACGGCCTCTGCTTCTGGAGGAGTCTTGGTGCCGTCTGGGTCAAATTGCTGCGCTGCAAAGGCAGCGCCTTTGAAGGCAGCGGCAAATGCGCGGCCCTGCGTCTGCAGGTTAAGCAGCGCCGCTTGATACTGTGCAGACATGTCGTTTACCTAAGGCGGCCCAGGGAGGGCTGCGTCTGGGGTGGCTGATGCGGTGTCGGGGATGGCGTAGCTAGAAGCTCCAAAAACTCCGCTCCTGAGGACGACAGTTCCGCCAGTGTGTGCGGGTTTCCAGCGATTAAGAGACCGCTCGGCGCCCTGCAGGTCGTAACCAGTGCCCAGCAGCGCGGGGTCGGCAACGACTGCAAACTGGAACATCGCCGCGCCGAGGCCCTCGCCAAGGCGCTTTGGGGGCACAGCACCATCAAAGTTCACGCCGATGCCTTCGACAAACACCCCCCACGAGTGCAGCGTGATCGGGCTGGCGACAGCGTAGGCGATGAGCGTCCACCGGCCCTTGATGGCGTGCCCCGCAAACTGGCGCGCATGCAGTACGTAGTCCTTAGTGGCGACGGTCTCTGCGGGAAGCGTGGAGGGGCCAAATACCGTCGTTGAGCTATCAGGGCAGGACAAAACAAACTCGGCATCTTTGGCGTTGCCGCTGATGTTGACCTGCAGCTGGGCACCAGCAGCGCTGACCAGCGGGTCGTCAGCCACAAGAACTGCCGAGGCATGGTTGCCGCCAGACGGAATGACAACACCAGGCGCGGTGCTGTAGGTGTGGGCTGCTCGTAGCAGGTCCCTATCCGTCTCGATGATCTCGATTTGCGACGGGTCTTTGTACAGAAAATACGGCTGCACAATCGCCCGAATGTCGTCGAGGCTGAAGCTGCCAGAGGTGCGCAGGACCGCCAGGCAGGCGTTGCGGCGCTGCTCCGGAGTGCCAAACCGAGCAATCGGCGTGCTTGAAAGGCCGCAGGCCTCTTCCCAGTCTGAGATCTTCTCAAACATGGTGGACGGGTTCAGCTCAAGGCGCAGCTGCTCCACGCGCAGCAGCGTGCTGGTGCGCACAGCTTGCCCAAGCCCAGTGAACAGCCGCCCAATCACCGCGCGGTCGCTGGTCAGATAGAGCTGCTCTGATCCGGGTGGGAGAAGCGACAGAAGCAGCTCGCGTGCCTCTTTTTCCGAAATCATGCCTTCACGACCAAGATTCCGCCTGGCCTCAGGTAGGCAAGCTCAATGCCCGAGCCGACATCCTTGGGCACGTAGGAAGCAGCAGCAGGTGCAGCTGCACCTACGCCGATGAGCACACCGTTAGGCGCCGGGACATCAAGCAGCAGCCGCGTGCCGTCCGTGTCGCGTGATTCAAGGCATACGTCCACCAGGCGGTTGACGCTGACGGTGGACTCCCAGGGGTCGTTGGTGTCAGCAAATCCGCTTTGTACCGATGGGCCCAGCGAATCCACGTAGGCCAGGATGGCAGCCGCCACGCGGTCAACAACGGATCCACCAGCGTGGAAAACGTCGCTGCCGTTGACCGGCGCAAAGGCCAGCGTGGTGTCTAAGTTCAAAGTAGTCCCGGCAATGCTCAGCACGCGGGCCTGGTACGGCTTGGGGCTAGCCCCGGCACTGGAGACCTGGATTTGCACCCGAGGTTTGCGCCCAGCTGTAACCGCTAGCTGCAGCGCAGCTGGGACCACTGTGCAGGTGATAGACGTCGCGGTGCTGGCGGTGATCGTGGTTGCTGCGCCAGCGTCGTCCCAGTCGTACAGGTAGCTGCCGCGCTTTGCCGTCGATGGCACCACACGGGCGATGATGCGCAGTGCAGCGTTTGGGTCTAGCAGCGGCAACAAAACGCGCACGCCTGTGGCGGTGACTGGCCGCTTGCTGTCGATGTACAGCTGAGCGGCTGCCTGCGTGGCAGCGCCTGGACGACGACCTGGCCCGCTGCCCGGCACCGTGATGAGGCAGTCGACGGAGTTTAAGCCATTGCGCAGCGGGAAGAGAAACGGCAGCAGGTTAAGCGCCGCTCCGGCTGCGTCAGTGGCCTCCGTGCACCAGGCCCGATAGTCAGCAGTAGTGCCGCCGCGCGGTGGATTCTGGATTCGCCTGATGATTCGCGCCACCAGGTCTGAATCCGACTCCACATCCGTTGCACCGGTCAGAGCAGAGGTCAGCGTAGCGGATGGGTCAAGGCCTGCTGGGGGCGAGTTCCAGCTGATGACCGACCCAGCCGGGAGGTTTGCGGCAAGCCCCGTGGTGACTGACACGATTGGAACCGAGTTAAGGTTAGGCGGCCCTCCAAGCGTGACATCGGCTGCAGTCTTCACTACTACCTGGCCAGTCGAGTCCACCCCAAGCGTGCCGGCCAGGACCAAGGTGCCCGCGGTACCAGTTGGCACCGCGCTGCCTCCAGTGGAGACTTTTGCGATGCCGCGCCCGTAGATGCCCGGGGTGCCAGACGGCAGACCAAAGACGAAGGCCCAGGCGTCCAGTGCCTCCTTGCTGCAGCGCGAGCGGACGGTGCCGTCTGCGGCCTGCTGGTAGGCCGGGGTGCCATCATTGTCGGCTTGCTCAATGCCGTACTGCGCCAGCACGACAACCTGAGCCAGGGCGCGCGCAATCAGGCCAAAGAAGCCCTTGTCGCTTAGGTCTTCTCCGGGGAACAGGATGGAGAAATAACCTATCGCCAGCTGGAAGATTTGATCTTCGCTGTAAAGCTGTACCGCCATTTTATAGGGGTCCTAAAGGGCGAGCGGTGGAGGCGTAGCGCCTGATGGCAAAGTCCAGGACACGGTGGTCACAAAGCGACCAGGCGCGAGCCGTGTTGCCCGAGCTGTAAACGAGGCCAGTATCTTGAGGTTGACCAGCTGCTGACCGGCATCATCCGCGTAGGCCTTTAGCTGCGAGGTGGTGGCAAGCCGGTCCTGAGAGACCGTCCACAGAAGCGAGCCGCGCTTGCCCGTGGTGTCCCAGTAGTAGCCGCCCTCCGGCGTGCGGCTGCCGGTCCTGGTGCCACGCCGCCAGCTAACCAGCGAGGTCAGCACCGCATGCAAGCGAGTGCTGTCGAGCACAGGGTTGCCTTTGTTGGGACCGCTGGTGCTGAGCTGTAGATCCCACTTGCCAGTAGCATCGTCGCGCACAAGTGCGACGTCGTTGCCGGTGAATTGCAGTGCCATCTAAGCCTTTACGTTTGGTGCGCCTGGACCAAGTTTGAGCGACATCGATGTCCGAGCTGGAAAGGCGGCGATCACGGTAGCGACGAGGGAGCCGGGCTCCCAGTAAAGAACCTGGGTCACAACTGGAACGCCTGCGACCGTTGCGGTCACTACGGACAAAGCCCCGCCGTCCCCGCCGTCACCCTCCCGCGTGACCGATGCCGTACCGCCCTGCAGAATCAGGTCCGCCTTGGTGCCGCCAGGCGCTCCTGTGTCCACGCGGGTGGTGCCGTCTTGAGACATGCGCAGGACGGAGCCTGCCGCGTCATACAGTGCCGTTTCGCCTTCCTTGAGGTCGGTTGGCCCGTAGGTATATTCAATGCCGCTGGCGGTGCGCTTGGTGGTCTCTGCCGCAATCATGACGCGGTTGCCGGAGGAGCCAGCGACGCCGATCGAGATTGACTCGGACCCAACTGGAGGCACAGAGCGGACGCCCCAGTTCCACATGCGGCGGGTGAATAGCTGCGTGACCGTACCAGCACCGGCCTGTGAGTCGTCTCCGTTGCTACTCCATCGTGTGACCAGGCCAGACTGCACGATCCATCCAAGGCGCTGCTCAAGCCAAAATTTGAGGTCCCCGAGCATCAAAGGCTTCGCTTGTTGAGGCGGTCAAATGAGGCCGAAAGGAGTCCCTTTAGGCGAAGGGTGATCTCCGTCTGGTCACCGTCTCTAGTCCGCATATGCTTGATTGCCGAAACAAAATAGTCGCCCGTGTAACCCTGGACGCTGTCGTGAAGCTCGCACATGGTGCCAGCCGCCCACCAATTTCCGTTTTGGTGGTGACCGCGTACCTTGTAGGTCATCTCAAATGAGTCATAAAGAGACCGGTTCAGCTTCCATTGTGCGGCCTTGGTGGCCGTAGCGCTTCGCCACACCTCGCCGTCGCCATAGGTAAGCTCGTGGTCAAACGGCACAACGCCCGGGTTGGTAGCGACTTGTGAAAAGCGGCCAGGAGCTAAGTCGTTAGGGTCCTGCGGGAAGTAGCCAATGACCTGGCCGACGACCTCAACTCGAGTGTATTTCGTGTCGAGACGGTCAATGACTCGGGCGGTGATGACGTTGTTGCGGACCGAGTCAGGGTCATCAGAAGAGTGATAGTCCAGGCGATAAAGAGGTCGTTGGGTGTAGTCCGGATTCCAGACTTGCAGCACCCCATCCGCTCCAACGCCAACTAAACGATTATGCCGTTTGGCCGCTGAGGTGATGATGTCCGCGACCGATTGCCCAGGCTCGACAATAGCGCGGTAAACTATGAGGTCATTGGCTACCGCCGCTTGTGCTTGGGCGCGAGTAGGCGGAACTCCCAATCTGAGAAGGCGACTCGTTTTGTCGTCGGCCCGAATTTCAACCTTTCCAGATGAGTCAGCAAACCCCCAACTTGGATTCTTGGCGAAGCGCTGAATCAGGTTGAACAGGTTGGTATGCTCCAGCAGCTGCGGAGTGCCATTGACCTCAAACGCCGGGCAGTTGTTTTGTAAGTGCCAGCCCCTATCCGCACACTGAAGCCGAATCACGCTACCCGTTGCGCTATCCCCGGTCGACTCGCGTTCCACAACCAGGCCGGTGTGGGTAAGTGCCGGCCTGCCACCGTTGACCGCTGGGTTTTGCAGGTGCAACTGCACCTTTGCGCCGACCTGCAGCCTCTTGGTGTACTTGCCGCGCGGGTTTGGGATGACCACCGAAAACGGGTCACCAATCATCAGGCAGTCCTGAGACGCCACCCACGAGGTCAGGTTGCGAATTTCCTCCCCGTCAATTGTTAGTATTGCAAGTGAGGTTGGGTCCTCAGTAAATGCGGTCCGGTTTATCACTGACGCACCATCGGGGCTGCGACGCGCAGGACAGTGCCTGCTGGTATCCAGTAGGGCGTCATGATGCGGTTTAGCGACCGAATCTCAGAGACCCTGCCGCGAGCGTCCTGGCCGTAAAGAGTCTGGGCCACTGCCGCCAGCGTCATCGCTGCGCCAACCGGATACAGGATCACGGGCGGCTTTAACGCAGTGATGGAGTCCTGCAGCTGCTGGCAACCGGAATACACAGAGCGCGCCTGCGCCTGGTACGGGGTCAGGCTGACCGGCGACTCCAGCGTGTAAGTCAGGGTATCGGTCAGCGCAGCCAGAAACAGATCCTGCTGCCGCGCTACCGCTCCGAGCAGCTGCTGCAGCGCTGGATCTGGCACGCTGGATGCAATCGAAGCCAAGGCCGCCGTCGTGTGTGCCGTAGCCGCAAGGGTCAGAGTCTGCAAGTAGCCGGTCACAGCCTGAAACGACGTAACCGGATTGCCCAAAAAGCGAGCGTCCACCAGGTCGGTCAACGTGGTCAGGGAGTCAGTTACCTGCGCCGCGTACTGGCGCGGGCCTAACTGCTGCTCGCTGGCAAGAGCCGTATCAACGGCATCCTCGACAAAGCGGATGTCGAACTCGATGCAGTCAGGCGCGGTCTCTGCATCCTCGCTGGCGTCCAGGCCTTCGCAGGCTGCGTTAAGACGACCAAGGCGCGGGTCAATGAGTGGCCCACGCGGGTTTTGGCGCACCTTCAGGACAAGGTTGTTGTATTGAGCAGTGCAGTCCGGACCGATAAAAAAGCACCGATACGAGAAGCGGCCAGCTGCAGCGCCCATGGGCTCCTGCTCGCCACCATCGCGTTTTAGGTACTCGTGGTTTGCAAGGCGGATCGCAATGCGATGGTTCCAGGCCTTCAGGTTTCCGTGCATGACCATGTCGCGGAACTGAAAGACGGATCCGTTTGTGATGACAGACTTGGCCATTAGTTAGCCGGACGCGCGCGAGCGCTGTCTACGCCCAGCTGGTTTGGGTCGTCCCGGAGCTGCTCGCCAATCTTCTGCGGCAGGTTCTGCAGCTGTTGGTTCGAAAGTTTCAGCTCATTGAGCATTGCGTCGTCGCTGCTATTGCTTTCGCGAGATCCTACGTAGGCCTTGGCTGCTGCTGCTCCGCGCACAAAATCCCCAGCCACGCCCTGCATTGATTCGATCCCAACCTGCATGCCGCGCTGACCCTCGTAGTTGGCGTTGTACCGGTCAGCGCCCTTTAGGAGGTCAGCACCAACGCTTTGCTTGATGTAATCCTTTTCAAGATTGGCGCGCCTTAGCTTGCCCGCGTTGGTTTGCATGTAGCGGTCGGTCTCACGACCTTGTCGCTCAATTTCAGCGCGGTCCCTTGCTTGGCTTTCCTTGCTCTCATAGCGCTTGGCAGCAGCTCTGTATTGCTCATTGGAGCCCAGCTCAAACTTGGTCGAGGAGGCATAGTCCTCACCCGAGGAGTCCCGAGCTAGCTCATTGATCTTGTCCGGACTAAGCTCCGCCCAGTTCAGCGCAGCCTGCCGGTTGCCACCAAACAGCTTTGTCTCAGTGCGGAGCGCTGAGTCCTTGTCGCGGGATTGCCTAATCTTTTGCGACAAATCGAATAGCGCCATCGGGTCGATTTTTCCGCTTTTTATAATGTCTCGACCTAAGTAGCGACTGAGTTGTTGCGCGTCTGGATGTGAGCCAAGTGCATCCTGAACCACTTGGGTGGCTTGTTCCTGAGGGAGGTTCTTGCCAAGCGCTGCAACAATCGCAAGAACCTGTCTCCGTTTTTCGTCGGTGCTGGTGTCGTACTTCTTTAGGGTCGGAGCCAAAGTCTCTAGGCGCCGCTCTAGCGCCACGCCGCCGCCTTGTGTTCCGCTCTTTTCGGCCTGCTCGTCGATCATGCGAAACGTAGGCCCCGCCATGTGGGCAGGAATGCTCAAAGCGGAACGCAGCTGTGTGTAGTCGCGAACCATCTCTGGCAGGGGTCTGTTGGTGTTGTTGGCGCGGACTGCTAGGTCTGCAAGTTCGTTTTTTGCCGTCCGAAAATCCGAGGTTTTTGCAAGCTTCTCAAAGGCGCTGGCTACTTCGTCAGCAGAGTGGCCAATGCTCATGCTTGTTCGAGAAAAATAATCCTGCAGGTCTGAGAGCTGACCTCCAGTGAGCTTGTAGGCAACGCCAATTCTGGTAACGACGTCCCGGTACTTTTCGGCCTCATTGGTCGCTGCAGCCAAAGACAGCGGCTTGGCGTTGGTCACGGCTTGCGAGAAGTCCTTGGCGACGTTGACGATGCCAAGCATCTGGTTGGCGAGCTTGCCAAACTGCCCGCCGAGCAGCTGCAGGTTGCCGATGGCGCGGTCTGCGCCCTCGATACCCAGGAAGATTTTTGCTTCTTTATCGGCCACTGATAAGTCTTCGCGCAGCTGCTACGCAGGCAAGCCAGCGCTGATAGTCGCCATCTGGAATCTTCCGAGCAGGAAGCCCGAACCAAGTGGGGGCGCTGGAGTCAAGGACGCGCCACGCCAACATGGGTCGGGCTGTCATTTTCCCAGCGCCTGCTCAATCAGCCCTTCGGTCTGCTGAGGGCTGGCAAGCTCTGGATACTCCGCCTCAACGTACGCTTGATACTCGCTGAGCAGGAAGGTGACCACTCTGGAAACCAAAGCCTTGCGGAACTTCGGGTAGTCCGAAAGCGCGCAGAAGGGCTTAGTCGGATCGTCCTTGTCCCGCAGCGCGCGGATAAGGAAGGTGTAGTACTCCTCCTCCCGGCGCTTGGATTCGGGGATGATGCCGTGCTTTTTGTACAGCGGGTCATTGCGGAGCCACTCGTCCGCGTGCCGGTCCGCCTCGTGACGCAAGGGTTCGTCGACAAAATGCAGCAGCGCTTCGGCGCGCGCCTGGCGCTGCACTCCGTCTTTGGTCTCGATGACGTGAAACGTCACCTCGTGACCAACCACAGGGACTGCGGCCTCTTCCAGAATCTGTCCTAGTTGCACGGGGCACCCTTAGGAAATCAGCCGAGGTGGCGCGCCCAGGATTGAGCAGGTGCGCTCGGCGTCGCCGGTCTCGGGGTCGTTGGTCAGCTTGTAGTTGCCAAGAAAGCAGTTGGTCACAAGCCAGTGGTTGCCGATGCCTGGGTCGCCTTCCCAGAAGTCGTAGGTGAACCCGAGGTCGCCGCTCTTGTGCTGGGCAGCCAGTGCCAGCAGGTTGAACTGCGCCTTGCCTGCAGGGTTTGCAAACACCAGGTCGATGCCGCACCCGGCCTGGCCCTTGGCGGTGCCAATGAAGCCCGCAAAGCTGTACTTCTGCTTTAGCGGTGGGTTGTGGGTGAACGCAAACTTGGTGCTCTCAACGCACGGCTGGCCGTCGATAGAGTGGTAGGTGTTGCCGCTTAGTGCCGTAGGTACGCCAGAGGTCATGAGGCAGGCTCCTTAGCTGGCCATCGCCGTGACGATTGAGGTCTGCTCTGCCGGAATGGGGAACCGCTTAAGCAGGGTCACATCCACGCGCGCGGGCGACACCACGTTCACCTCGGCGGCGCTGCCAGGGTTTAGGCTGTCGGCACCGTCAATGATGTCCAGGCTGTCGTAGAAAGCGACGCGCGCCTTGATGAGGGTCAGGATGGCGTCTTTGTTGGTCGTAAACTGCGTGCGGCTGGGAGAGTGGTTTTTAAGGCTTTTCCCAGCTGTGGAAATAGTCGCCCGCAGGTCGTCGCGCACGTAGTCGTCAGCCAGGATGGTCCCCCAGAACGAGTACTCGGCGGCCATCGCGGCGGAGGGCTTGGCGCTGGTCCGCCCAGAAACAATGGACATCTGGTTTGACGAATTGGCGACTAGCGGCGTCAAGTAGTACGACAACATCGCCGCGTTGATCTCCGCGTTGGTCAGAGCAACCGCTGCATGCGGCAGCAGATACGGCGTGCGCGAGTCGGTCTGTAGCACCTGGCCCATGTAGTTAAATGGCGGGTAGTCCAGGTGCTGAATGATGATTGCCGCCAAGCGAGCCGCGCTCTCGTAGGCCTGCTGAGGCGAGCCGACACAGATGGCAGGAAAATAGCGCGGCGATGCGGTCAGGGCCGGTGTGGTGCCAACCGGGATGCTGCCTACTCGGGTCAGGGACCGCGTATCGCAGAAGACCACGATGGTGCCCTTGCAGTTCACGCCGTTGCCAATCTGCTCGACGACGCTGGAAATCGCCCCCAGCACGCTGTAGTCAGAAGCGGACCCGCTTAGCGTAAAACCCGCCAGCGGAATGGTGGACCCAGCGCCGGTAAAGTTTGTGACCAGCAGCTTGAAGGCTGGCTGGCTGCTCACGGTGTCCAGGACCGTGGCTAGACTGGGGGACGCAGCGGAAGGCAGACCCGAGGCATCCGCGCCCCAGGCAGGCGTCAAGGTGGTGCCGATGCCCGTGGTGATGGCACTAAATGCCCAGTTGAAGACGCGGTCTGCCACGTAGAAAAGCGTCACGGTGGCAGAGGGTGCGGTCTGCGCAGCGGTCACCGGGAACGCATTGGCGCTGTTGATACCCGTCACCAGGGAGGCTGCGATGGCGGTCGCTGCGTCGCCGCTGGTAATGGCTGCTGAAGCGCTTTGCGTTGCGACGCCCACGATTGCGCTGCCTGCTCCGGTTGCCGTGGTGGCTGCGGTCAAGGTGCCAGGGCTTGCCGCCAGCGCCATCGCTGCGTTGCTGAACTTGACCATCAGCGGCAGGTCGGCGCTGGTAAGGGCTGCGAGCCGCGCCGTCAGAGTGATGGTGTCTCCGACAACTGAAGCGGTGCAGGGCAAAAAGTCAGGGTTGGCCTGAATCTGCGCGGTCAGGTTGGAGGCGATAGAGGCGTAGGTGTCGCCGTTGGCAATCTGCGCATCAAAGCGTACGCCCGCGATCCATACCGACACAAAACCCGCGGCCAAAGCTCCCGTGTTGCCAGTGCCTAGGGCGCCGCCGCTTGGAGCCTGCATGATCTTGATGGTGCGGGTTTGCGCTGCTCCGGCAGGAGCGGACATGGGCATGACCCAGATCTCGGCGCCGCTGCTTTCGGTCTGAGCCACAAAGCTGCGCCACATGCGGTGCAGGTCAGAGCCTTTGCCGCACAGCTGCACTACGTCGTCCTCCACCAGCGCGCGCTGGGGAGAGCCAGCCGGAGCCGTGCCGGCAGCGGTCTTGTACCCAAGCAGAAGCACTCGGTTGTTGGCAGCTGCAGGCGTGCCGCCGGCGCGCGATTGAAAGACATAAACGCCGGGCACTCCGTAGGAGGCAGGCAGGTCTGGATTAAGCTGGATCGTCACTGGCGACTCCTTGGTTGGGGTCAGTGATCACAGCGTCCTGCTTTGGCGCGGGCGGCGCGGGCGGTGCCTCCAGTGGCTCCCATCGCAAGGCACCCTCGTCTAGGCGGCGCTGCAGAAACGAATCCCAAAGCACCTCTGAGCCGGTGTCGGGCAAAAACTGTCCGTAGATACCCTCTGCGCGCTGCACGGGCGCAGCTGGGCTTGTCGGGAACACGCGCACGCGCGCCCCAAGTTGCGGATGCATGACTGACTCCTAGTGTTTAGGAGACCCGGAAGGGGTCGCCTGACTCGGCCTGAGACGGAACCGAAAAGCAGCACAGGTAAACGTCGGACTCGATAGCGGAGGCGCTGGTGCGGGTCAGACCCACGCGCAGAGTCTGCGCGGGCTGCGGCGGCGGGTCCTCGCCCACTGCAACAGCCGAGTAGATAAGCCGCCCATCAAGCGCCAGGTCGCGGTAGGTGTCGGCGCTTGGCGCAAAGCTGTGTGCCGCTGGAATGCTTGAGACAAGCTGCCCATGCAGGTAAGCGGCTCCCGGCGACGGGGCTGCTGTAAGCCCTTGCTGAGGCGCGAGCTTGTACCCAGCGCCCACATGATTGGCAGCGTCAAAGGACTGGCCCACCGGCGTGCCTGCGTCTAGCCGCTGGACCCAGACCTCTGGGTGATCCTCTAGGTCCTCATCGACGACGTGGACCGAGGCCTTCACGAGCACCGGCAACTCGGCGCTAAAGGCTCGCTGCGACAGGCGTCCGCCTGACATGGTCTCGACAATCTGTGCCGCGCCGGTGATGTCGGTAAACATAACGCCGGGCTCTAGCCCAAGCCTGCAGCCGCCAAGCAGGTAGCGCAGGTCGCCGATGAGCTGATACAGCCCTGGCTCTAACTCACCAGGCGTGTCGCTGCCAATAAGCACGCTCGGGTCGTTGCGCAGGTTTACTGCTAAAGCATGCAGCGAGAAGCGCAGGTCGTACTGATAGATTGCCCCGTGCGCATAGCTTTTGACCTTCAGCTCGTCGCCTAGCAGCTCGACCAGAACCGCTGGCCGCTGCGCGTAGATGCGGTCAAGCTCGTCCTCGGTCTGCCCTTCGTAAATCTGGACGGTCTGCAGGTATCCAGACCGCACGCGGTGCAGAGGGCGAAAGTGCGCCGGGCCCAGAGTGACGCTGCTGGATTCGCGGACCCAGCGCCCATTGCCCAGATCAAGTGGCACAAGCGGCGCGACCACGTACGGAAGCAGCTCGGGCAGCAGGCTGGCTTGTAGCCACCGGTACACCACGCCTTCACTGGCAACCCAGACAAGGGCGCGGTCAGGTAGTGCCAGCGCATCGTAGGCTGCGAGCGCAGCGAGGTCGGCGGCCTCTGGGTATCGCTTTGCAAACGCCAGCTCGATGACCTGCGTGAGCCGCGTGTGCACCCGGCTAAGGATGGTGCGGATATCAAGCGGGTTTCGGGTCACTGAGCCTCAGCAGATCCCTTGGCAAACCTTGCGGTCATAAAGTCCTGGTACAGCTCGACAAACTTGGCGATGCGCTCGGGCGTCCACTGAAGGAACGTGCGCGCCGGTATCGAGGCGCCGTTGCCTGCATTGCCGCCCTCGTTGTGGATTCCGGCCCAAGGAATGCGCGACGCCACTGCAAAGCTGTCTTTGCCAAACTCGATGACGATGGAGTTGGCAATCTGCGACAGCAGGTCGCCCTGCTCTACGGCTTTGCGCTTCTTGTCAGCCTTTTGGTCGCGACGCTCGACGCGCTCGTTAAATTTCTTGTAGGTCTTATCTGTAGACCTTGCCCCGCCTGCTGTGAGCCGAGCGAGCTCCTCCAGCTGCGCCTGGTGCTTTTCCACGGACCGCTGACGGCGGGCCAGCACCTTTGAATTGGACTGTGAGGTCTTCGCAAGTCTGCGCTCCGCTTTGCGTTTAGAGCTGCGGACCGAGCCCACCAGGGACTGATACTTGGTGGCCTCGATACGCTCTAGCCGAGCGGCCTTGCTTGCGTCAAAGCGCTTCTGGGTCGCCTCGCTGCGCTGAGGCCATGAGCCTCCGCCTTGTGACTCAAAGACCTGGTCGACCTCTTGGCGCATGTACCGGGCAAACTTTGCAAAGACCGGTCGCAGCTCGGACAGCGAGCCGACCATGGCGTCAAGGCTTTGCTCTACCCCGCCGCCCTGGAATTTGAGCGTCAGCAAAGTTTAGGCCCAGCCGCTTTTCCAGCTAGCCATGGTCATGCGGTCTAGGTTTGGGTCGTTGTCGATGGACCCATTGACCAGCTGGGCAGCATCCGGATTGAAGTCTGCCGCGCCTTGCTTGCGCTTGCGCTCCGCCAACTTGTCCATATCGGACTCGGCCTCGGCATCTATCTTGGCAATGCCCTCCGGCATAGCCTGGCCGCCGGTGGCGTAAAGCCAACCTAGCGCGATGGCCTTTAGCGCTGCGGTCGTCACCAAGTTTGGAAACTTGGATGCAAACTCCGCAGCCGAATAGCCACCCAGGTCAGCGGCTACCCCAGCTGCAGCCAGCACTTTGTTGCAAGCGTCGCTGCGTGCTGTCAGCGATACGGCTGGCGACCAGCGTCCCGTCTTTTGCGGATCCATCAGCTGCGTGAGCGCAGCCTGTCCTCCCAGCCGCAGATACAGATGGGAGTCCTCGATAAAGACTGGGTTTGCCACTTAGCGCGGCCTTTTGTGGGGAGGCTGCACTGCGGACGACGGACTGCGCGGGGGACTGACTGGCTCCCCAATTGCCGGTGCCGCTGTCTGCTTTGCAGCATCAGGCGTGTCTACCGAGGGGGGCAGAGGCGGTGCCGGTTCAGGCTGCCGAGGGATGACGGCAAGCCCTCTGTGGGAGTCCTCGCGCTTGTCTGGCATTTTGCCGCCAGACAAACACTCTGCCTCCTCGGCCTGAAGCTCCGCCTCCTCGGCCAGCTTCACCGCTTCGTCGGCAGCGGCTCGCAGCTGCAGCGCTACGGCGCGCTTTAGCCCGGCCTGCTCAGCGCACAGCGCACGCTTGCGGGCCAGGTGTTCCTCGGACTGTCGCGTGCGCCTGGCCGATGTCTCCAGCCTGGCAAGCGCGGCGGTTTCCTCCTCGTGGTCCACGCTTTGGTAAATGCGCGGATAGCGGGCAACCTGGTCGGGGCTCACATCAACGATGGAGCCCTGACCGTTTGGATGCTCACGCGTGCTCTGCAGTAGCCGAGCTTTCATGACGCGTCCTTGCTCAACTAGCCAAAGCTAGTTGTTGAGCATGTTGTCGTAGAGGTTCGTGCGCGTCGCATCGACACACGACGTGATCAAAAAACCACTTTCGGGAACGAGAACCTTCTGGTCTAGGCCGCCGACCAGGCGGTGAATGGTCGCGCCGCGCGGGTCTTTGAGGCCCATGTCGGGGAACTCGTACACGACAAACGGAGCCTCGATTTCCTTGATGATTTCCGAGGCGTTGCCGGTGTGCGATTGAAACATGAAGCTGGCACCCAGACCGTACGACCGAGGGCTGGGCGGCTCCACGTAAGCCACAATACAATCGGGCCCGATCATGGACCGGTAGTCTGGGGCTTGGTCTTCGGGCGCCAAGTTGTACTGACTGGCCGTGATCTGAATGGTGCCCGGAGCTACGTTGAGAATCTTCTCGAACTGCTCGACGGTGACGATTGCATTGCCGGTCGGGTGCACGCCGCCGCGAGCCAGAACCGTCGGATGCTTTTGGATGCGGTTCCAGACGTAGGCGTGAAAGACGATGAGGTTCGGCATGCGCCCGCCGTTTTTCACAAAGATCTTCAGGCACGCCGTGGTGAGGTCCTCGACCGGATTGGAGTCGGGCGAGTTGTAGTTGTCCCAGAACTGGCTAGCGGTCAGCGCCAGGTTCTGCGTCATGATTGCTGGGTTGCGCAGCGTTTCCTTGACGGTGATGACCTCAAGGTTTTGGTTCATCGAAAGCAGACAGGCTTCCATCTGCTCCTGCTCGTACTGCAGGATCTCGTCTGCCTCCATCGCTTCAGTGTTGGAGACCACTGTCTGCACCGCGTAGTCCGCGCAGAGGTAGGACAGGTTCTGGTCAATGCGAAAGCTGACCTCTGCCACCTCGCCCCGGCTGCCAACGCGCAGGTCCTGCTTGCGGAGCATCTGGGCCTTGCTGAGCTGCCGGATGAAGTTGGAGCGCTTGTTCACTACCTTCTGGGGCAGCAGCTTGCTCCACAGATACCCCGCTGGCCGAAACGACACAGCGAAGTCGGTGAGCGGCATGTTGATGTGCAGATCCGAGTTAGAAAAAGCCATGGTGTCGTGTCCTCATTGAGGCGGGCCCCGGAGCTCCTCGCGGTGGGGAGGAGCGCCGAGGTCCGGCTCGGAGTTGGGAAATGGGAAAACGAGCTAGGTAGTCCTAGCCAAGAAGAGTCGCGAGCAAGTCCTCAAGGACAACCGAGTTGTTGGCACTGGCTGCAGACCAAGTAGCGGTGATGACCAAGGTGTGCGCCACGGTGGTGTCGATGGCGACGGTGCCAGCGGTTCCGGTGGTCTGCACGTTGCCGCCGGTAGCGACTGCTTGGCCTGGGCTGATGCCTCCAAAGCCGTCGCAAACCAAAGTGCCCGAAGCGCCAGTGGTTCGCAGCGTTGCGGCCAGGTCAAGCACCGCTAGGTCTCCGCCTGCGTTGGTTACATCGACCGCCGGGGTCTGGCCGAGCACCACGCCAGCAGCGGAATCCAGACGGCACTTCAGCTGCAGCGTGTCGTTGGCATTGCCGACCGTGACCCGCGCTTTGGCGCGAATCTTGAGCACGGCGCCGCTGGCCTGCAGTCGGTTGGCTGGAATCGGGATGCTGACGGAAAAAGCAGTCTCGGTGGCGGTGTTGCTAATCGCCGTGCTGCTGGCGGTGGCTGCTGACAGTAGCCGCTCGGCACCATCTGCGCTGTGCGCGTAGAGCTCTAGCCCCACAAACTGCTCGGCGCCGCTGGATGCTTTGGACTGGGTGAAGCGTCCGATGGGCACAAGGACCGCAGCGTTGGCAGGAGTCACGGGTTGCACCGGGCCGCCGTCAGCTGGGTTGTAGCCAGCGACCGCGCCCGCAACGCATGCCGTGGCAGCTTTCAGTGCAGCTTTGGCAATGCCGCCCTTAGCCACAGTGACCCGGTTGTCCTGCAGGATGTTGATAGTGCCCTGGGTAGCGCTGATTCCAGCGAATGCCCGACCGCCAAGCAAAGCAGCCGCAGCACTTGGCACATCGACCACTTGGTTGTCCGTCGCGCTGGCGTGTACGACAACGTAGCCCTCTTTGATGTTGTTCGACGCGGGTACAAGCGCGCGGTCAAACAGCGTGATGCGCTCGCCCGTTAAGTTGGAAGCTCCGGTCATGGTCTTAGGCTCCTAGAAGGTTTGGGTGAGCTGGCTACTTCTGGAGCAGCTCGGGATGCTTGCGGGCAACTTCCAGCTGGGCCTGCGCCAGTGGAATGTTTTTCTCGGCTGCCAAGGCCTTGGACTTGGCGGAAAAGGCGTGGCCGTATAGATGCGCGGTCTGAGCGCCGACCTTGATGGTCTTGGTCTTTTCGGCGTACTCGGCAGGCATGGGCGCTCCAGATCGGGCGGCGGGAGAGCCCCCGGAGAAAGTGCGACCAAGTGCCGATGCAGAGCGCAGCGGAAACTTCTCGCAGATTTTCAGCGCAGCGGCATAGTCCTTGCCGGTGGCATTGGCATAGAACCGAGCGTCCTCCTGGGAAACGCGCCGCGTTGCCTCGGCCATGTAATCGGATTCGGCCCGGGCTCGCTCAGTCTGCTCCATCTGAGCAATGCGGCCCGTCAGGTTATCGACGAGCTTTTTGACGTTTGGGTCTGCCGAGGCGTTGGCACGCAGCTTCAGCTTAGCCATCTTGTCCCCAGACGAGGTCTCCCCATCGGGATCCTGGTCGTCGTCGTTCTCAAGCGCAGAGACAGCGGCGCGCATCGCCTTGCGGTCCTCGGGTCCGTCTTCGGTGGACTCTAGGTATTCCGCGAGCGCCTTACGCGCCTGCTCCATGTCGCCATCGTCGGTAAGACCAAACTTTGCCAGCTTGGCACGCAGTTCGTCGGGCAGGTTCATAGCTTTTCCTTTTGGGTGCCCCGCTCGCAGGCGCGCCACGTAGCGCGCAGCGCGGCTTTGTGCCGCCATGCTGGAGGGGGTCGTTAAGATTTCGTCGCAGAACCCCGCTGCCATGGCCTCGCTCGGGGTCATCCAGGTTTCCTTGGAGAGCCACTCACGAACGAGCTTTTCGTCCGCTTTGGTCTTGCGCTGGTACAGCT
>Ga0075163_10002738_pt1 | contig 23635 bp, 13 predicted proteins | sample JI1023141ADNA_FD_71478 | JGI IMG/M metagenome (GOLD analysis project Ga0075163, IMG submission 71478) | Wastewater effluent complex algal communities from Wisconsin, to seasonally profile nutrient transformation and Carbon sequestration -... | ecosystem: Engineered > WWTP > Effluent > Algae... | reverse complement strand
AATGTCGGATTGGTCGGATTTGGGACAATCGCGCATGCCACCACGCCGAACTTTCTCGCCGATCCACGCGTGCAAATCGTGGCGGTGGCCGACCCGGTGACCGAACTGCCCAACTACGGCTACAGCGGCGAACACACCGGCGGCCGCCTGAAGGGCAAGCGGGTGGTGGAGGAGTACTATGCCCAGCAGGCGAAGGGCGGCTACAAGGGCTGCAAGGTCTACAATGATTTCCGCGACATGTTTGCCCGGGAGGATCTCGATGCGGTCGTGGTCAACACCCCGGATCATTGGCACTGCGCCGTGACCACGCTGGCGGCCCGGCAGGGGTTGCACGTGTACGGGCAGAAGCCGCTTGCCCTCACCATTGGCGAAGGCCGGCGCATGGCCGATGAGGTCAAGGCCGGCGGCATCGTCTTCCAGACCGGCAGCCAGCAGCGCAGCAGCGTCTATTTCCGCATGGCCTGTGAGTTTGTCCGCAACGGGCGCTTGGGCAGCGTGAAGAACATCAAGGTCAAGATCCCGGGCGGCCACAAGAACTGGTCACAGCTCGCCGATCGGAATCAGCCGGAGAAAGTTCCCGAGGGGGTTGACTACGACCTTTGGCTCGGACCCGCCGCCGAGATGCCCTACGTGCCGGCGCTCTTCCAGTTGAACTGGCGGCACAACTACAATTACTCCGGCGGCATGGTGACCGATTGGGGTGCCCATCATCTCGACATCGTGCAATGGGCGCTCGGCATGGACGCCAGCGGTCCGGTGCGGATCGAGGTGCGCAGTGTCAAACTGCCGGCACCCGACCAACTCTACAACACGGCCACCGACTTCGATTTCGATGTCATCTACGCCAACGGCGTGCGCGTGAATGTCATGAATGAGCGGCCCGATGGTATTACGTTCGAAGGCGAGGATGGACGGTCGATTTACGTGAACCGGGACAAGATCGAGATGACTCCGCGGGAATTGGTCCGGGAAAAGATCAAGGATGACGAGATCAAGCTCTACGAGAGCCGTCTCCATGAACGCAATTTCGTGGATGCGATCTACACGGGCACCGCGCCGATCGCGCCCATCGAGGTTGGGCATCGCTCGATCACGATTGCGCATCTTGCCAACATCGCGATCCGCCTTGGCCGCAAGGCGGTGGACTGGAATCCGGCGACGGAGCGCTTCGTCAACGATCCCCAGGCCGACGCCATGTTGCAGCGGCCAATGCGGGCCCGCTACGCCGTCTGAGCCGGAACTGATCCCCGAACCACGCGAGCAAATCCGTGGTTTCGCGGCGGGCTCAGCCAATCCCCTTGGCCTTCAGCAAGGCCGCCAGCTCCACCGGGTCGGCCGTGCCCTTCACCGTGTTCAGGTGACTCAGGATGACCATGCGATCATCCGGCCCGCAGCTGGAGATTTCGATCATCCAATCCTCTGTTGTGGCCGCTGCCACCACCACCTCGTCGCACCACGCGATGACTTCCGAGGCTTCGACGAAGCCCTGGGTGATGCCTTGGATGTAATACTCCGCCTTGGTCCGATAATTCATGCCGGCACTCTTCCGCCACCGTCGCCGTCTGCCAAGCGAGAAAGTCCGGCTGAGACCACGTCGCCGGCGGAGCAACCCGACGGCGAGCGGCAGCTCGAGCAGGCGGTTGTCAGGGCGTCTCCAAGGAGGCCAGCAGGGCCACGGCCTCGGGATACTCCGCTTCGTCCTTGGAATAGTGAACGTACACCTTGAGGGCCTTGATGGCTTCTTCCCTGTGCCCCAACTTCGCCGAGGCGAGACCGTGCATCCAGTAGAAGTGATAGTGAGTGGGGGAATCCTGATTCATCTCGCGCCCGGCTTTTTCCATGGCGGCCCAGTCCTTGCGAAGGCTGGCGTCATAGATGGAGACCACCTGACGAAGAAAGGGATCGATCAAATTCTGTTGCAGGTCGTGGACCCATGCCACCGGCAGGAGGGCCGGGTCGCCCAGCTTTTCCGCGAGGTGAAGGGCGATTTGGATGTCGGACCCGTCGAGCGCGGCCCAGCTCTGGGCAACGTTCTTGCGCACGATGCCCCGGGCCACCTCGCGGGCGACCTGTAGTTCGTCGGTCATGCCGAGCTGGGCAAAAGCTGACATGGCGGTGGCGACCATGCCCGGGCTGAGCAGGAAATCGGTCTTCATGCGGTCGACCGTCCGGCGGATCGCAGGCAAATCACCTTTCTGGGTGTAGAAATCCATTTCCATGATCTGTTGGAAGAAGGGGGCCGAGGGATTCGTCACGCCGGACAGGGCGGATTCCACCTCGGTCATTTCCCCCAGACGCTGGCTGACCTTGGCCTCGAAGAGCCGCATGCGGAGATGGGCGTTCGGATGAAGGCGCGGGTCGATTTCCCTCGCGAACGTGCGGCGCAATTCCTCCCGCACGAGGGGATTGTCGGCATCCAGATTGCTGGTGAACAGGCCCACGAGGTCGCTCCGCAGGTCATCGGTCTCGGCCGCCGCCATCGCCTCGGCAAACAGTTCGCCCCCGAACTTCTCAACGCCTGGCTCGGTCACCAGACTCCGAAGCAGGAGGCCCCAGAAATCCAGATTATGCCGCGGGTACTGGCGGGTCTTGATCAGGTACAGACAGGCCTGCCGGGTGTCGGCGCGGTTGCTCATGTTCCGCAAGGCCTGCGGACGACGGTCCGTGTAAACGGCGGGCAGCGTTCCCGCCAAAGCGGGGAACCGGGCCGTGGTAAGCGCCGCCAGCCGGTCGTGGATGCGGCCGATGGTGCGGGCCTGGCGGAGCCTCCGGGCGTAGTCGAGCTGGCGGGCCTGGCTGGTTCCCTCGACGTCGGACGCGAAAGTCCAGCCCGGGATCCCGGCGATGAACTTTTCCGCCGCGTCGAGTTCGCCGAGCGTCACCAGGTAATCAAAGAGATCGCTCAGGACAAAGGTTCCGAAGCGACTGATCTCGTTTTCGGTCAGGGCAGCCTCGGTCTTGACCAGGGACGCTACGGAGGTGCGGTCCGTGGCGACAATCTGGTCGAGCAGCAGCAGGCTCTTTTGGGTGATTTCATTGAACTGGGCACACAGTTCATGTTTGCGCCAGCGCTGGTAGTCGTCCGGCCGGTTCTCACTGGCAAGATTGACGAGCGTCAGCCAGAGCGCATTGATCCGGATTTCGACGGGAAATTTTTCGTTCCCGATGACTGAGGTCGCCACCTGCTGGTACCGGGTGTAGGTCGGTGCGAGCTGCAGCAGAAGCGCGAAGGCGCCCCGGAAGGACGTCTGGCGCTGGACGAGCGTGCGGCGGGCGTCAGTGGCGGCGAGCAGGTGGAGCTTCACCTGCTCGGCGGGTTCATAGTGCTGGTCCGGCGATTCGAGCACCTTTTCAAGATTCCGCAGGCGAGGGTCATCGAGATTCTGCGGCGATGCATACTCGTACCAAGGGATGGTCAGCTTTTGGCGCCACGCCTCGATCTCACGGCTGTAGTCACGTTCACCGATGAGCCGCGTGAGCCGGGCCCGCAAGGCCTTGCTGGTTTCCTCATCGGCGAGGACGGCCTTGTGGGCGAGTTCGCGCTCCAGCAGCTTCTCCTCGTCCTCGGACTGGCCAAGCTGGTGGTAGATGTCGGCCAGGATCCGGGCCGCGATGGCCCGTTGCGCCTCCACTTTCGGATCAGCCAGATCCTTGGCGATGGCTTCCGCCGTCGGGCCCAGGTCTTTGTTTGCGGCCAGAGCGGCGAGTCCGCGGAGACGGCGCATGGCCTGGGCCGTTGCGTCCTGGGGGAGTTTGCGGGCGTCAAACTCCTCGATGACCTTCAAGGCCTCGAGCGGCTGGCCGCCGTCGATACAATGAATGGCGAGCTGGAGCTGGCGTCCGGTGCGCTCGGCGATGATTTCCGGATGCGGCCCTTTGAGCAGGCTGATAACCAGCTTACGGAACTCATTGGCTTCCTTCGGCAGCATCTCGGCGGTGAACGTGAACATCGAGCCCACTTCGACACCGAGTGACGGCAACCAGCGCGCGGCGCTGATCAGCTGTTGGAGCGTACGCAGGAACTCCTTCGTGTTCTTGTCGCGTTTGGCGGCACCCATTTCGGTGCCGAGCGCCTCCAGGTCGGGAATCACCGGTACGACCGCGGTGACGGATTCGGCGTCGCCGCCCTGTGCCTTCATCAGTCTCGTCCAAAGCGGCCACCACGTCCGACTGGCCGACCAGACCGCGCCGGACTGGCCGGACTTGACCAGGGCGAGCAATTCCTCGCGCTGCAACCGACCCTCCATCTTGGCCGTGGTCTCGGCGGGAACATTCTCCAGCAAGGCGAGCAGACGCCGAGCCTCGTTGTCCCGCCCCAGATGCAAGTTGATGAACACGGCGCGGAGCAGGGACTCCGCGGCCGTACGGTAGTCCGGGGCGAGTGGTTCAGTTTTCCGATAGTAGTCCAAGGCCTTCTCCCATTCACCCGTGCTTTCCATCGAGGTCCCCAGGCGCCGGAGGATATGCAGCGAATAGCCTGGCGTGATGGTCGGCAGGGTGAGCAGTTCGTTCAGCATCGCGTATTCGCCAGATTTGTCGCCGCCCTTGCCGAGGCGGGAGGCCCGGATCAGCCGGCCCTCAATGTAGTAATCGTCACTGGTCGGGAGTTGGTCGCAAAGATCCAACAGAAGATCCGGCACGGCCGTGTCGATGGGCGTCTTGCCCTGGCGTTGCACCCAGTCGGCATAACTGGCGGCCCGCCACAGTCGCCGCGGCATGGTATCGGAGAGACCATGGCGGGCGAGCGCGAGCAGGCAGAGCCGGAATGCATTGGCGGATTCCCCTTTGTCGCCCGCGGCCTCGATGGCCTTCGTGTAGGCGTCTTCGCTCAGCGTCGGGTCGGCGGATTCGGCCCATGGTTTCAGGACCGCCCCGGCGAGTTCGTTCGTGATGCGTTGCTGCAGTTGGATCAGGATGCCGCGGCTGGTGGTCGCGGTGCAGGCGGCGGCGAGTGCTTCGCCGGGGTTCGGGCGGACCGCCTTGATGATTTCCACCAGGCGCGCCAGACGGGGTCCGTCGGCCGCTTCCTTCCAACCCCGGGCGATACCGAGGATTTCACCGAGTTCGTTTTCGCAGGTGTCTGGCCGGCTGGCGACCAGCGCGCGCAGATGGTCCTCCAACTCCTTGGCGCGGTCCGCCCCGAGATACAGACGGGCGATGCCGGCCTCCACGCGGGAGGTGGCCCCGTCGGGCACAGCGGCAATTTCCAAGAGGAGATCAAGCGCCCCTTGAACCGAAGTCCTGGCCAGCAGTTCCGCCGCCTCGACTCCAGCCTGGGCGCGTCGGGTGGCGCTCAGCTGGCGGTTGCGGCTGACCCGCTCCAACTGGACGAGAGCCTCGTCATCGCGCTTGAGATCCCGCAGGATCACTCCGTCCAGAGATTCCACCCAGGCGTAGTTTTCCGGGGTCACCTGATTAACTGAAGCGGCCATGAGGGACTGCAGGCGGGCATGGGCGGCTTCATTTCGTCCGGCGTTCCAATCCAAAATGGCGAGCCGGGCACTCGCGCGCAAAACGGTGTTCTTGTCCTGCGGGAAGTATTGCAGCGTGCGCTCGAGGGCGCGGCGGCGCTGGTCGGGGTCGCCATTCTCCGGATAACGCTGGTCGACCAAATTTATCTGGCCTTCGCCGCTGGGCATCTGCGGAAAGTCGAGTTCAGGGGTGTTGCGGCTGGCGTCGGGTTCCGTTTTCCCGTTCACCAGGAGCATCGGTTGGGCCAGCCACGCCTGGAGGGACTGCATACCTTGGTAGAAGCGAGCGAAGTCTTCCCGACGCACGTCGGCCCGTTTCATCGTCAGGTCCATTTCAGCCCGAGCCTCGCTCGCGCCGAATTTCCAGCGGGCCTTGAGGCCTGCGATGGACGAATCCAGGTGAAAATCCGGCACGGCCTTGGCCGGCTGATAGCCGGCAGGCAGGGCAATGGTGGCGGACACCGAGATAGTGTCGCGAACCATGTAGTAAGTGGTCTGGCGATCGGGTGAATCGCCGATGCCGGGAAACAGGCTGGAACTGCTCGGGAAGGAGAGGGACAACTTGTGATCGGCACTGGCAGCGACGCCGGGGACGGTGAAATAGGCTTTGATGCTGATCGGTTGGCCTCGGTTGCTTTCCACCCGCGTGGCATCGACAACCTCGGCCGCCGGAAAGAAGCCGCGCGCAAGCTGACTCATTTGCGTCCGCAAATCCTGAGGTTCCAGCCGCGTGTAGCGGTGACGTTCGTACGCGCCGTAGGTTCCGTCGGCGGTCAGGGTCAGCCAGCCTGCCAGTTCTCCCGAGGGTTGGAGCTTCAGATCGAAGGCGTAGTTCACGGAACCCACGGGAACGGCGGGCGTGCGAACCCATTCGGTGCGCTCGGGTCCGATCACCAATACATCGCGGTCGGACGAGCCCGCCCCGAGCATTCCCGGGGTGGAATAGGCGATCGTCGGATCGCAGAAAAGAAACCCTTTCTTTTGGGGTATGGCGACGATGGCATGGGTGAACATCGCGTAGTCAGGCACGCGCCGGTCCACCAGGCCGAGATGGCTGGTGTTGACCAAGGCGATGGATGCCGGGATGCCGCGATGCCGCAGCAGTGCGACCAGGAGGTTCGCCTTGTCCTTGCAGTCGCCATAGCGATTGGCCCAGACCTCGTTGCAGTCATGGGGCTGGTAGTCGGCTTGACCGAATTCCAGGCCAACATACCGCACTTCGTCGGCCACCTGCGCATGCAAGGCAGCGATCTGTTCCGCCGGGCTGGTCCGGCCGGTCGTCCATTCATCGGCCAGGCGCTGCAGTTCCGGGTTGAGGTCGTTGCGGCTGGCCAGCAGGCCGCGATACCACTGCCCGACAGCGTTCCAATCGGCGATGCTCGACAGGTGGATGGTTGGTCCGATCTGGGTGGATGGGGCCCGTTCGATTTCGTATCGCTCGCCCCGGATCGTTTCGCCGCTCCAGCGGTAAGTGACGCGCCCCGGGGTGCTCTTGTCGACCACGGCCTTGGGCACGCCCAGGCCGATCGACTCGATCTTCAGGCGTGAAGCGATCTCCGCCGGAAAATCCGCCGTGAAACGCAGCTTCTCCATGCCCCAGGAGCCACCCCAGATGAAACTCTGGCTGACTTCTCCGGGAAACCTGGCGATCTGATCCTCGATGACGACGATTCCGTGCGTGATGCTGCCGGGTTTGACGTTGGGGAAGATGATCTTCAACTCCTCGCGGTCATTATAGAGGGAGTACTGCGCCTGCCGTTGCGGGGACTGGATGAGCACCGCATTGGACTGAACCGGTTGGCGCGTGCCGTCCGGCTGGATGGTTTCCGCGAGCAGGAGATACGGTTTCTGCTCGTGCTTGCGATAGGAGTAAACGTCCTCGCTGTTCGACTTGATCCCGGCGTCGGCCAGCGTCTTGTAGGCGAAGTGATAGAGGGTCGTGCGCCGGCCCTTTTCATCGACCGAGACGAACCGCTCATCAAGCAGGCAAACCCCGGCGTCCGTGGGCGCCGCAGAAGCGATCTTGAGGGCGAGGATATCCTCCACGCTGGTGACCCGCGTCGCCAGCTTTGCGACATGTTCCGGCGGCGGCTCGGTTTCGACGGCACGCGCGGTCCCGAGGGACAGCAGGCCCAGCGTAAACAAAGAGACGAATTGACGGCACCGGCGGGTGCGGAGGCGGAGAAAGGTGAGGGGATTCAACGGGTTGAGGTTTGGCCCGGATGGTTGGTCGATTTCAGGAAAATCAGTGCGTAAACATGCTCAGGCCGCAATTTCATGTCGAGCCCGCGCTTTCCTGTTTTGAAGCGTCTTCAAGCTCTGCAGCGCCGCTGCAATTGAAGGTCGCGCATTCCCGTTTTGCCGTGCACTCTGCAGGAAAATCCATGACTCCGCTCACCATCCATCATCGCACGCAGTATCTTTATTCCGGACCGGTTGAGCTCGGCGAACACCGGCTCCTGATCAGACCCCGTTCCGGGCACGATGTCCGCATCGTGAGTTCCGATCTCGTGATCACGCCCTCTCCGGCGAAGCTCACCTGGGCCCGGGACGTGTACGGCAATTCCGTGGCGCACGTCTATTTTGCCTCAGGGGTCACCACGACCGAGCTGGATATCGTCAGCGATGTCCGCATCGAACACTATGACGACAAGCCGCTGGATTTTCTGGTCGACTCGCGGGCGGTGAAATTCCCCTTCCTGCTGCTGCCCAGCGAACGTATCGAGCTTTGGCCGTACCTCATTCCCTCGTATCTCGACGACCAGGACGCCGTCGCGGTCTGGGCCCAGCAATACTGGCAGGCCGAGCGCCGGGTGGAAACTTACGCCATGCTTGACCGGATGAACCGGGCCATCGCCCAGGAATTCACCTACCGCGCCCGCGAGGAGCCCGGCGTGCAGCGACCTGGCACGACGCTATCATCGCGCTCGGGGTCCTGCCGGGATTTCGCCACGCTGATGATCGAGGCCTGCCGCCATCTCGGCCTGCCGGCGAGGTTTGTCAGTGGCTACGCATCAACCGAGGAGATTCCGGCCGCCATGGGGGCGACCCATGCGTGGGCGGAGGTGTTCTTGCCGGGTGCCGGCTGGAAAGGATTCGACAGCACCGGCGGCATCGTGACCGGTCCCAAGCATATTGCCGTGGCGGTGGGCCGCGATCCTGAGTCTCTGCCACCAGTTGCCGGGTCCTTCAGCATCGTCGGCCAGCCCGTGACGGCCTCGATGAAGGTGACGGTCAGCGTGACGCGAAGCGCCGACTGAATCGCGCCGCCATCGGTTTCTTGAACCGTGTGAGCAAGACACACCCAACCGAGTGCAAAGGCCCCTGCCTTGGTTAAGATGGGGGCGATCGGTCGGACTGGGGCCGGTCCCGGCTCAGCCTGGCGGGGAAATCATCCGGCCAGGGCCTTGTAGATCGTGAGGACGCCCATCGCCATCGTGAGGCCACCGATGACCAGTTTGAGGCGAGTTTCGTGGGTGCGGTTGATGACGAAGACCGCAAAAGGCACGGAGATCAGGGCACCGGCCGCCATCGGAATGAAGAGCACCAGATTGATCGAACCTCCCTTGCCGAGGAAAAGCGTCACAGCGAGCAGGCAGGTAAAGGCCTCGGCGAACGACGTGATGCCAACCGAGGCCTTGCCATCCACGCCACTCAGGATCTGTCCGCTGGTCACGAGGGGACCATAGCCGCCGCCGCTGAGCGCCTTGTTGAAGGAGGCTACGGTCGCGAGCAGCAGCATTTTCCACCGCCGGTAGGTGATGACCCGCCGCGCGAGCAGGACCACCATCAGGCCCGAGAGCAGAATGATGCCGCCGATGCCGGTACTGAGCATCTGTTTGGGTATACTGACAGCGACCAAGACCCCCACGGTAACGCCGGCAATGCTGCCGGCCGCGAGAATCATCGCCGGCATGAAGTCCCGGCCGCGGAACCCCAGCTGCACGTTCTTGATCTCGTGATGAAAGAAGGCGGCGGAGAAACCGCTGAGCAGTTCTGACAACAAGACGGTCGGCACAATATCCTGGGGCGAGTAGCCGAGGAGCAGGAGCGTCGGGGTCAGGATGGTCCCGTAGCCCATGCCCAGTCCGCTGTCGACGAGTTCACAGACAAAGCAGAGTGCGAACAACAGCAGCGCGTGACCCGGTTCAATCCCACCATGCCTCCACAGGGCGAGGAGGAAAAGGCTGACTACGCAGACGAGCCAGACACCGCTTTTCTGTCGGTAGGACATTTTCATGGCCTAAGGAAAAACTACCCTCAATGCCGCGAAACGCAAAGGCCCAAATCGGATGCGAGGCTCCCGACCGCCGGAGTTACCGGGGGCGACTTAATCGGTCTTTTGCAATGAGCGCCTGCGCTCAATTTCGGACGCTCGGGCGACTTCCACTGCCGTCGGCCGTGCGGGCGCGGTGAGCTTGGCCTGGTCATTCTCCCGTTGAAGGGCGAGAGAGGTCGTCAAAGCCTTGGTCAGATCCGCCCGAAGGCCGGCGGACTCGGCCTTGGACAGGTTTCCCGAGGCCTTCAGCTGGATGATCTCCGCGGTCGTCGCGTCGAGTTGCTTCAGCAATCGGAGAGTGACGGTCTGGGCTTCGGTCAACTGTGCCTGGGTCATGATTGCCTTGGCGGCCATCTGCTGGGCGCGAATCCTGTCGCCGTGAATGATCCGATTGCGATCATTCACCTGGCTCCAGAGTACGCCCGCCGCTATCAACAAAGCGACGGACAGCAGGCCAAAGCCTAGCGTCCAGGGAAATGGTCCGGCCTGTGGCCTCGCGCGGCCAAAATGATCGTTGAGATGACTGGGTTCAGGCACGTCTTTCGAAGGTCGATGCGGATGGGCAATGGTAGAGACGGAACCGACGACGACTGGATTGGCGGTTTTCGCGGCAACCTGGGCTGAGGTAGAAGGCCTTGTCATGATGACCCGATGATAAGCCGGACTCGGGCAGCAGACCATGGGGTGATACCCTAGGAATGGGATCAACTGGCCGGCCTTCGCGCAAATGCTCGCTATATCCGGATTTAGTTTTAAAAAGGCCGAACGCCCTCGGGGAAACATCCATTCCGTCGGCGAGTCAACTCAACCAAAGCACCTCCCATGGGCGACAGATCCCCTAAATCCACGCAGAAGCACGCCACGCAAAAGCAGTCCAAAACCGACGGCATGAACCAGCAAAAGAACGCGCTGATCATGTCCCAGCAGGCCACCAAGGCCAAGGCCGCCGCCGCCAAGCGCAAGTAAGCCAGCCAATCCATGCGAGGCGTGGCCCGATTGATTCGGGACCGCGCCTTGTTCTTTCAATCACATCTCACTCAACCTCCCTGACCCGTCATGGCCAAAACCCAGAATTCCCAGAAACAGACCCGCAAGCAACCTCTCAAGACTCCGGCCCAGAAAAAGGCCGACAAGATTCTGAAGAAGAACAGCCGCTGAGCGACTGAGCCCCGGACCTGGACGAGATTCCTGGTCCGGCCGCCGGTCTTCGCAGACTGCTCACAAGCCTGCGGCGACGCGCCGGAAGTGATGACCGATGATCGCCAGTTCGATGGCAACGCGGAACTGCCGCGGCTGGCTCACCAGCGTGTTCAGTGAAAACCACCAGTAGGCAGTGCGGCCGCGATGCCAGACCCCGAGCAGCCAGAACGACCGCAGGAAGGCACTGACGTCCGTCCAGGAGAGCCGTAATGGGACATTCGCCGCGTGGTGATTTCGCAGGAAGACGCGAATTCTCCGGTAGTAATTCCGCGGTTCGTAGAGCCTCCGCATGAGCTCCCGATAGCCGTTCTCCAGGTAGGCCCGGTCCAATTTGGGCTGAAAGTTGAGCGTGGCCGCAGTGTTGTTGCCACTGGAACCGGCCGTGAGACGGTTCTCCTGCTTTAGGCGAAGGTGCAGTCGCGTCTGGGGCAGAGCAGTGAGCAGTCCGACCATCGCCGTGACCACGCCGGAGCGTTGGATGAATTCAAACTGCAGTCGGAAAATGTCCTTGGTATCATGATCGAAACCGACGATGAAGCCGCCCATGACCTCCAGGCCCGAACGCTGCAGGGTTTGGATGGCGGCCGCCAGGTCACGATCCCGGTTCTGGAGCTTGCGGCACTCCTCCAGCGAGGCGACCGACGGAGTCTCGATGCCCACGAACACCTTGCGGAAGCCGGCGGCGATCATCAGCGCCTGCAACTCCGCATCGTCGGCGAGGTTGATGGAGGCCTCCGTGAGAAACCCCATGCGGGCCCCGGTACGCTTCCGCCACTCGATCATGGCTTGGAGCAGGGCGCGCGTGCGGGCCTTGTTTCCGATGAAATTGTCATCGACCACGAACACCATATCCCGCCACCCGCGCAGGCGCAGGGCTTCAAGCTCTGCAATGAACTGGGCCGGTTGCTTGGTGCGCGGGACACGACCGTTCATCACGATGATGTCGCAAAATTCGCAGTCGTACGGGCATCCGCGGGAAAACTGCGCCGCCATCGTCACGTAGTCCCGCAGCCGGATCAGATCCCACCGAGGCACGGGGGTGGAAGCCAGGTCGGGAAAGCGCGGTGCCCGATAGATCGGCTGCAGCGTCCCGGACCGCAGGTCGGCCACGACTTGAGGCATGACCTCCTCGGCTTCGCCCAGCACGAAGTGGGGTATGCCGGGGAACTGCTCGTGCCCGGTAGTGAAGAGCGGCCCGCCCGCCAGCAGGGTCCGGCCCGCGGCGGTGCAGCGGCGGACGATCTCCTCGACCGAGGCGCGCTGTACGATCATGGCCCCGACGAACACGTAATCCGCCCAGAGAAGATCGGCCTCATCAAGCCGGCACACATTGAGATCGACCAGGCGGAGTTCCCACTCCCGCGGCAACATGGCGGCCACGGTCAGCAGACCGAGTGGCGGGAAGGCCGCCTTTTTGGCCACCAGCCGCAGAACGTGCTGGAAACCCCAAAACGTGTCCGGGGTCCGGGGGCTGATCAGCAGGATTTTCATGCGTTGCAGTTGTGTTGTCTAAGCTAGGCAATCGTGGACCAGGCGCCACCGGGAACAACGCGCATATATTGCGAGGTGAAAAAGGCGCACCGGCACGGAGCATCGGCAGCGGCAATTTGTCTCTGGCCACCTGCGAGCGAGGCCGCAATCGTCCACCGAACATGAGTCGTGTGATGTGCTACCGCTGCTACTTGCCGGCCCGGCATTGCTGGTGCGGGTCGATCACGCCCATGCGGACGCGAACGAAATTCGTGATCCTCATGCACCCGTACGAATTCAAACGGATCAAGGCCAACACGGGCCGGCTCACGCACCTCTGTCTGGCCGACAGCGAACTGCATATCGGTGAGAATTTCGACGGGCACGAGGCGGTGCAGGCGCTCATCAATGACCCGAGGAACTACCCCGTGCTGCTGTATCCCGGAAGGGATGCGATCAACCTCAGCGCAAAGCCGGGAGCAGAGGGCGGAGGGCAGGGAGACAGCATAGCCGAAGGCGCAGCGGCGGGCTCCGCGTTGCACTCTCTGCGTGCCCAGCTCGATCAGCGCAGGCTGGTCGTTTTCCTATTGGACGCGACGTGGCGGCTGGTGCGTCCGATGTTGCGCCTGAGCACGAGCCTGCAGCGGTTGCCGAAGGTCATGTTCACGAACGCCGCGCCCAGCCGCTACATCATCAAGCGCCAGCCGGAACCGGGCTGCCTCTCGACGCTCGAGGCCACGCACGAACTGCTGCTGGCCCTCGAGCGCACCGGATTGGATCACTATGCGATGCCTGAGCAGATGATCGACCTGTTCATGCGGATGCAGCAATTTCAGATCGAACGCACGGCGGAGAACCGTCGCCTCGGCATCAGTCGCCATGCACCCAAGGCCAAGCGCGTGAACGGAGCCCCTGCGCAACCGGCTCAACCAGTCCGTCCCAAACGCCGTCGCATCTTTCCGCCCGGCGCAACCTCAACGATGCAGCCCGCGCCGGGCTTGAACGCCGCTCAACCGAGGAACTGAGCAAGCTATGGGTTGTTCAGTTCGGACCAAACAACCCAACACACGGCCGCGTCAGGGCAGTTCCTTGAGCGGAGGCAGACCTTGCTTGGCGCGCTGGGCGTTGAGGACGTTGAGCTTCTTTGCGTTGATGGCGTCGAGACGGGCCTTCTGCTTGGCGGCCACGGCGGCATCGTAGTCGGCCTTGCGCTTGGCGGCAGCCTCATCGGCCGCTTCCTTGGCTTTGGCGGCGGCTTCGATCCGGTCCTGCTCGGCTTTCTCCTTGGCGGCGAGGGCCTCCCTTTCCTCTCGTATCCGGGCGGCTTCCGCGTCGGCGAGGGCTTTCGCCTGGGCGGCAGCGGCGTTGGCGGCCACTTTTGCCAGATTCAGATCGGCCGACGGCGTCACGCGGAGGCGTTTTACGGAGTCACCGACCGCGGCCAGAAACGTGAGCACGCCATCGCTCCCCATCGACCAGGCTCCCTTCGTGCCTTGGAAGACATCACCGTTCAGCGTCACAACGGGAAGGCCGTCGGCATAGACGACGTATTGGCGTTGCGGTCGGCCGGGGGCCGTCTCGGCCCCGATCCAGAAGAGGTGGTCGCCGTCGGGCGTGAAAGTGACATGGGTGACCGCCATGCGGGACGGATAGACGAGTTGGTCATTCAGGTAGAGGCCGTAGGCCGAGTTGTCCGGGCGACCCGCGACGCGGGCGAGGAACCTGCCGTTGCGGTTCCACTTGAAATAGGGGTTGCGCGTCTGGTTCAGCCAGTTCGAGCCGCCGATGGCACCGACGGAAAGGTCGTTACGGAAAACGCCGTCAATCACGAGGCCGGCGATATCGTTGCGACCGACCGGGAGGACCACGAAGGCGTAGTGTGAGCCATCGGCACTGAAATCAAAGGAATCCCCGTTGGGGGCGAGCCCGGCGGGCAGCACGTTCTTGCCGTCGACGATGGTCAGGTGATTGCGGTTGGCTCCGTCCGTTGAGGAAAAAGCGTAACGACCGCCGGTCTGCGGAAAGACGATCGGGTCCCGCGACAGCGAGCCGACCAGGCCGACGGCGAACTCCTCCGTGTTCACCACGACGAAGTTCCGGCCGCTGCTAGAGATCTGATAGATGGCCTTGGTGGAATCCGGTGACCAGGCAACCTTGTCGGCGACACTTTGGTATTCCGCCCCTTTCTTGCCATCGATGACCATGAAGAAGGTGCGGGCCTCGGGATTCTTGCAGCGCAATGCGTAGTGCTGGCCATCGGGGCTGAAAGTGATGTCCATCGCGCCGTCGGTGCCGGGTACCTCCTTGCCATCGAGGTAAAGCGTACCGACGCCCTCGTAGTTGACATTCCGTTTGCGCATAATGACGGCGTAACGGCTGCCGGTGGTGCCGGGCGTGACGCGCTCGACGGAAAGGCCCGCCGACACGACGGGCTTGCCGTTGGCGAGCACCACGTTGTTGCCGGGATTTTGGATCGTCAGGAGAATCTTGCTGTCGGCCGTATATTGGGGATTTACCCCGGAGTAGTTTGCAACCTTGCCATCGACGATGAGCATCGGCTTTTGGTAATCCTCGACCGTGCCGGCGGTGTAGGCGTAGTGCCGGTCGTCGGGACTGAACATGGGCTTGAGGTCCTGATGACCAGCCCATGGTTCGGATTTGCCGTTAACTAGTAGTCGGTAGCGACCGCGCCCACCTTCGATCTTCATTTCACCCCAATAGGCAAAGTTGCCCTGCGGGGAAAGGCCGAGGGGATTGTGCTGCAACGCGAGATCGTTGCGCGGGCCGCGGCCGACCTCCTTGCCGTCGTGAATGACGACGTAGTCGTTGCCCTGTCTGCCGATGTAGGCGTAGTGCGAGCCGGATTCGCTGAAAATCACGGCGGTGGGCGTGCCGTTGAATTTTCCGCCGGCGTTGGCGGTGTGCACCAGCAGAGGGCCCGCGGCCGAGATCGCCGCGGCGCTGCCATTGAAAAGTTCGTCGAGCAAGGGACCCTCGACGCCGTCCACCGACACAACCGTACGCGTGCCCTTCACACCGACATAAGCGATGCGAGCGTCATTTTGACTGACCACATAGAGGCCGCCGGCGCCGACCGGTCCGATGGTGGTTGCTTCAACGGTTGGTTCGGCCGCGAGGGCCGAAGCGAAGGCAAAGCCGACGAATGCGCAAACGTGCGCGAGGACACGTGGTATGGATTTCATGCGATGGTGGCCGGATAACCGGGTGTGAGCGTGGATAAAATACCGAGAGCTGCAGAGGACGATACGACCTGCAGTTAGGCATTAGCCACACCGATTCCGGGGAGCAAGATCGGTCTTGTGACATCAGCGCGCTGCTCACGGCATCTGGCGTGGATAGCCCCGGCCGGCTTCAGATCGCCAAGACAGGCCGATGCCGAAAGGCGGCCTCGGCGACCTAGCCAGCCTGCGACCCTATACCGGGCTGCGGCTCCTCCTGCTTACTTTCGCGTCTCGAGGATAATTTGAATATCGACGGTGTCCTTGGTCGGGTCCGTGAACGTGAGCGTGGCGGTGCGGGGGCTCTTCTTCCAGGTGGCGTTGATGCGATGCGCGCGATTGGTCCCATTGTTATCTTCGTACCGGGCGACCTCCTCCCAGCCATTGCCGGTGAGGTACTTTTCATAAAACGCCATGACATTATCGGCCTGATCTCGGGCGGTGTACCGCGCGAACTCCCTCAGGTAGTCCTTCTCGCGAATGGCCTCGTACTGGGCGCGAATTGTGCCCTTGAACCGGGGGAAATCCGCCGGATCACGCTGGCCTTTGTCCTCCGGATTGGCGGTGGCCTCCACGCTGACCGTCGGTGCGGTGACCTGCTTTGCTTCCGGTCCATTGGTGCCAGTGGAACCGGGTTCAGCAGGGAGAATTTCAGGTGACTTCGGCGACACTTTGACCGGAGCCTTCGTAGCAGCAGGCGACTCGGTGTTGGTTGGGGTCGGTTCGGCCGAAGTCGGCGCGGGGGCAGGGTTGGCGGACCCGGGAGTGGTCTGGCTCGTTGAATCTTGGGAAGGGGCACCAGAGACCGGGCTGCTCGCCACGCTCATGCCTTCGCAGTACAGCTCTGCGACGTACTTTTCCGGCGTGCCAGAGGCGCTTCCGGGCAACCGGAAGAAACGCCTGATGCCCACATGGGAAAGCTGCAGGGGAAACAGAACGGCTTGCATATTGGCGCTCAAGACCTCGATTGATCCGCTCTTCTCCTTCGCATCGTAAGAATTGCCCCGAACGATGAAGTCATCCCGCCAGGCGGCCCAGTCGGCCGCGCCGGCCCGGGCGATGGTGACGCTGAGATCCGGAATGCGCGTCGAAGTCGGGGTGGCCGAGGGTGAACGATTCACACCCAATTCGTCGGCCTGCACTGCGCGGGAGATGGTGAATGGCTCAATTTGCGACACCTGATCACCGGGAAGCCCGGCGAGGGTGAAGCGGAAATTTCCCCCAGTTGCCCTTGTGCGATTGCCGGCGCCGGCTGAGACCGTGGGTCCACCGGTCGCCGTTTGGGTTGGGCCCGGACGATAGACCAGGGTCAGACGAAAGACATCCCTTGACGTGGCATCCAACGCGGGAAAGCGGGCCTCCAGCAATAAAGCGTCGGCCACCTGCAGCTGGCTTCCGTCGATGTCGGTCAGAAGGAGCGTTTGAGTCGTGGTGCGGTTGGCGCAGAGATCGGCCAGGGCATTTTGCAAAACGGGCGTCAGCGGCAGATTGACCACCAGGGTGATCGGCTCGCGGGCCACGCCGCCGAGGTGCTTCTTGGTCGGAGAGCCTGATGTCTCAATCACGACGGAGGCACTGGCGTCGCCGCCCGACCAGCTGTCCAATTCAGGGCAAGCCACACCATTGACGGAAAGGTATTGCGGCGAGTTGGTATAGGTGCGGCTTAGAGCCGCATTGGTCGGAGAGGTCAGTGCGACGAGAAACGACGCGATGGCAATCTTGACGATGGTGGAATTCATTGATGCCGAAGAATGGGCAGGCGATGCGGTGCAGACGCCAAGCTACTCCGTCAGGCACCGCATATTCAAGCCCTGTGCAGAGGGCTGAAGGTCAATCCATACCCGCCAACCGACGGAGGCGGCACGAAAAAGGGCAGGAAGCCGCGGCCTGGCCTGCGGGGGAGGCCGCCTTGTCCGACCAGACCGGTCAAACTGCCAGCGCTGTCCTGAACAGATTGACGGCCATGCCGAGAGTGAGGTGGGCGAGTTCGGCGTCGTAGCGGAGGCCCTCGTCGCGCAGGAAGGCATGGGCGGCGTTGAACTCGTGCCAAGTGAAACGCGTACCGGCGGCGGCGAGGGCGGCGTAGATCTTGGCGCGGCCTTCTCCGGGGACATGCGGGTCTTGCCGGCCCCAAATCATCATGAGCTCGCCCCTGATATCCGGGATGCGGGCGAGGGAGTTGTCTGCCTTGCCTTTGCCGAGACTGCCTTGGTGTATGTCGGTGGCGTAGAAGCACACGGTGGCGGCGACGTCGGGCAGCATCGCGGTACGGAAGGCGAGGTGGCCGCCGAGACAGATGCCCATGGCTCCAACTCGCCCGTTGCCGCTGGAATGGCCTTTCAGGGAATTCACCAGCACGGCGGAATCCTCATCGTAGGACGCGAGTTCCTTGGCGTATTTGAGCTCGTTGCCCTTGTCGGCGCCGGCCTGGTCGTAGGCGAGAACGGTGCCGGCCGGGAGAAACTCATGGTAGACCTCGGGCACCGCGACGATGAAACCGTGGCCGGCCAGGAAGGCGGCGGTGCGTCGAATGGGCGCGGTGATCTGGAAAATCTCCGAATAGAGAACGATGGCCGGGTGGCGCGCCTCGCCGGTGGGACGAAAGACCAGAGAGCGCATGGCGCCCCGCGAGGTGGGCAGATCAACGGACTCGGGTTCACGGATCGTCATGGGGGTCGACGCGAACAGGAGCCTTGCTCGTTGGCAATGCCGGCTTTTGCAGACCAACCAAACCGCGGATTCTTTGCGCTCCGCATCGCGAACAACATGGCCCCAAGTGGGATGGATTCGCGCTGTGAAATTGCGCAAAAAAAAAGGGCCCCCTCGCAAGAGGGAGCCCTTTTGAAAAAGGACGGGTTATTTGATGAACCGACGACGCAGCGAAACAAGGCCGACGATGGCGCCACCAATCAGGGCGAGTGTGCTGCCATTGTCAGGAACTCGTGAGGACGAGCCTTCGCGGAAAGCCACTTCACCGATTGCAGCCGAGGGATAGCTGCCGGGATCCAACTGCGGGGAATTCGAGATTTCGAAGCGGACGTACCGGGTCGAGATCGCAGAAAACGAGAAAACCTCGGCCGGATAGGAAACATTGTTGCCCAGCGGATTGTCGAAGGGGGTCAGGCCCGAGGCGAACGCCGTGAAGTTGAGGTTATCATTGGACCACAGCAAATTCAGCAGACCGATGCCCGACGATTCCTCGTTCCAGAGCGCCAAGGCATCAATCGTCTTGACTGAGCCTAGGTCGTAGGTGACGACCGCGCCCGTGGTTCCGTAGTTACTGAACCACTCGTATCCCGAAAAAGTCACCGTATGGGTCGGATTAGAGGCCAAATAGGTATCGAAATCAGTCACGCCGCTGACGTAATTGCTCGAGAGGCCGCTTTGATCAAACGTGTTGGTGATACTACCGGCACCGGGACCACCTGAGTTAATCACTGCGGACGTGGCCGAAATGATGGAGCCGGCTGTCAACTGGCAGGCTGTAGCCAAGGAGAGGATGAGGGCAGCTGCTGTTAGTTTTTTCATGTTCGATTGGGTTGAGATCGGGATTGGCTGGTCTGATTCCGTGATGGAAAGCATCAACAATCACTAATTATGCAAAATACATGCCACTAATTTCCTGATATTCCTTAGTCGCTTTCTATCGGTAAGTACCGCGATTTTAGGCGGATTCCCATTCATGGAGAGTGAAGCCAAACGTAAGCTTTTCCGACAAATTCATCATGCGTTCGCCTCTAATCCTACATCCAGAACCAAGCTTTGACCCGAGGAACCAACCGGCTGAACCGAGCCCAAACCTCGAATACCCAGTCATGAGGTCTCGAGGAAGGCAGCAAGGTCGAGTCCCTGCTCAGCGCACATGCGGCGAGAGCACACGTCAGTACACCCGCATTTTTCCGTAGTCGCGGCCCTGGTTGTAGATCTTTTTGTCGAGCTCGCGGACGTAGTTCCTCATTTGCTGGTTCGCGCTGCCCGGGGTGTAGCTGGGGCTGTTGTAGCGGCCGTTGGGATTGGCTGCGCTGTAGGTTTCCCACCAGGTGGGTTTGGCCGGAGCGGGGGGCGTGCGGGCGGCCTGGAGCTGACGCTCGTACTCGGCCTGGCGCTGCTTCGCGAGCCTGGCCTCGTATTCGGCGGCACGCCGCTTTGCGGCGGCTTCGGCATTCAGCGTGGCGATGAAAGAAGCGGCTGACTCGCCGCGATTGAAGGCGGCCATGGCGCGAGCGTGGTTCGGGCTGCCCACCGGATAGCGGCTCATGAAGGTCATGAGGTTGGTGCGGTCGGCTGAGGTGAACTCGCCGTTGCGGCGATGTTGACTGCCCACGAGGGCGTTGAGGTGGGCCTTGAGGCGATCGCGGAGGGCGGGTGTGAAGGTTTGGGAATGGGCGATGTAAAGATTGGAACCGGTGGGGAAGGCCCGGCTCCTGAAATGGAGCACCTCCATGTAGAATGGGAACTCGTCGGGACGGCTCGTCAGCACCGGATTAAGGCGGGGCGCCAGCTCCTTGATGGTTTCCTGGCTGCTCAACTGCGCGGCACGGACGAGCGGCCCGAGGCGTTTCGCGGCCGCGCGGATAACTTCGATGCGCGCCTCGGTGCCGCCGGCGGCGGCGAGCTGGCCGGGGAGTCCGGCCTTCAGCTGGTCGAGCGTATCCACAAAATTCTGTCGGGCGAGGCCGCGCCAGGCGAGGGTGCGCGGATCGCCGGCACCGTCGCGGTAAATGAGGCTGGCCGGCTGGGAGGAGGCGCCGTGAAAGGTAATGTCTTTGCCGGCAATGGTGTAGCGAACCGCCGTGGCGTTGGGAAAATGGGCATGTCCCTTGCCGGAGAGGTGAATGGGAGAATTGGGCCCGTGACCGATGTAGTCGATGCGGCCGTTGCCCGCCAGCTGCAGCGTGCCGGGTGCCCGCCCATTGATCGCGACCTGAGCACCCTCGACCACGATGGCCGGGCGGCTCGCGTGATCGCGGGCCCAGGAGGCAAAGCTCACGTTGCGCAGGAGCGGACGTGCATCGCGATTGGCGACGAGGGCTTTCCGGTAACCGTTGGTGTCGGCGAGAGCCAGTTTGCGGCCGGGGCCCGTGGTATAACTTACTTCCACATCGAGCGTGAGATTTTCAATCCAGCTGTCACCCCGGTTGATGATGACGAGAGGGTTGGTGGCTGAGGAGGGCGTGACGCTGAGGACGGTGGGGTTCTTGGAGTCGGTCGAGCCGCGCAGCAGAACACCGTGCGGGACTTGGATGGGGCCGTCATCGAGCAGGATCCGGCCGGGCGCGACATCGATGCGCTGGCCGGGCAGGGCGGCGCCGAGGGCCTGGCGGAGATCGGCGGCGGTGGATACCGTGCGATCGGCGGGACCGGTGAGATTGAGAGGCGTGATTTGTAGCCCGGTCGGCGCGGCGAGGGCGGGCTGGGCCGCGCCGGTGACGCGACTGTTCTTAAAGACGCCCTGTCCGGCAGTGAGGCCGAGCGGCTTTTGGGTGTAGAAGCGCGTGTCTTCGATCTGCAGGGCAGAGTCACGGAGCAGATTGAAAGGGACGGATTGGTGGCTGACGAAGAGGGCGTCGACGACGCGACCGTTGGCCTGAGGTGCGTCGGCCTTCGCGGCGCCGAGGCGAAAGGTGTTTTCTTCCGCCCGGAGCCGAAGGGCCTCCCAACGACGGGTGACGGCCAATGCATTGTTGTAAGCGGAAACGTCAACCTGAACGAGCTGGCCGAGAGTGCCGGTGACGGCGGTAATGTCCGATGACTCCATCCACAAGGAACCTTCGCCACGGAGTTCGCGGCCGGCGAGGGAGGAGTGCGTGAGCGCGACGAGCTGACCCTGCTCGATGGTCCAGCGGTTGTTGTATTTGTTGCGCGCAGTGACCTGGACGCCGTCGAGTTCCCAAAGGCGTCCGCTGTAGTTCGGGGTGTTGTCGAGAGCGACCAGCGGGTTTCGGAGCGGACGGGTGAGGCGGAGAATGGGCAGGGTGGCGGGGGCCTTGGGCAGCTTGACCTCCCCGAGGGCGACGAGCAGTTGTCCGGGGGCAAGCGAGCTCCAGATTTCGTCCCAGTTGGAGGTGCTCGAAGCGGTGTAGAAAGGGTCGGACGCACGGAGCGGGGTGAGCGCGATGTAGCGTGCGGCTGCGGCCTTGGCGCGGAATAGAAGGGGCAGATCCGTGCGCGAGGCCAGATCGGCCAAGGCGTATTGATTCTGCTGGGACTGAAGCGACTGGGTCGCGAGGAACTGGTGCAGGAACAACGCAATGCCCTCGTCCTCCGTGCCGCGAAAGGCGGCGATGTAGTCATCCGGCTTGGTGTCTCCGCGGATGAACGCGAGGTGGGCTTTCATCTCGGGAGCGGCGTTGGCTTCGAGGTTCTCCCACTTGGTGCCGCCGGTGCTGAATGCACTTTGATTGATCTTCAAGCCGAGCGCGAGCCAGAGCCGGATCACCGGGTCGCTGTGGTTGAAGTCGAGCTCCTTCACCGTGGCAGTGAGACCGGTGAGCGAGTCGTTGAAGAAATCGTACTTCTGGTGCTTCAGGTCGAAAGCCATGGAGTGGAGCACGCGGGCCTGATGCATGTACACGGTGCCGTCGAGGGCGGGAGTGGAGTCGGCAGCAAGTCCGCCCAATCCCATGGCGACGGCGGCAATCTGCCGGTGGAGGTGCGCGGCAAGATCCGTGTCGGAACGCGCGAGGCGGTAGTCCGCCAGGGAGAGCAACAACCGCCAGTGACCGGCGCGGGCCGCAAGCGCGAGGGCGTCGTCTTCCACGGTGAAATCGGCGGGATTGAGGCGCCAGAGCATTTCCAGCACACCCGCGGCATAGGCATCCTGGTTCAGGTCGAGGAAATGTTGATAAAGAATGCGCAGGGCGGCGAAGTGGCCGGGGTCGCGCGCGAGACCGGTTTTGAGATCGACGAGGGCCTGGCTCTTTTCCTCGTCCGTGCCGTCGGCGAGGGCCTTGAGGGCGCGGTCGATGAGGGCGTCGTTCTCCGCGATGATGGGCGCAAGCCAGGCCGCGAGGGCCCGGGGCTCGTTGGCGTGGGATTCGCAGCCGGACCAGGCGATTTCGGACCAATCGCCGTGTTGCTTCGCGACGGCGAGGCGGCGGGCCCAGAGTTCCGGTGTCATCAAATCGCGGGCGATGAGTAGATCGAAATCCTCGAGACGAGGAGTGGGATTTTGCGCGATGGCGCGCAAAGGAGCGGTCCAGGCGTTGTCTGCTTCGGCGAAAAAGAGCTGCGCGAGCCGGTAGGGCAGGGAGACAGCGAGCGCTTTGGCGTCGGGAGAAATGTCGGGCAGGGCGGGATCAAGCCGGCGCTGGAGTTCGAGGACGAGCGGGGCGGACGCGAGGGTGTTGATCCAACCGTCGAGCTGCTGATTGAGCGGGCTGTTGGAAATGGGCGCGGGTTGCCGGTTCTGCCAGGCATTAAGACGATCGGTGTGGTGGACGATCATGGCCTCAAGGGGCCTGAGCTGGGAGATTTGGAAGGAAAGCAACTCGCGGAGAGAATTCTCGATGGAGGAAGCGGTCTGCGCGGCATCAGCGGCTTGAAGGAGTCCGGGCAGCTTCTTCTGCAGGTCGGCCCAGGTGGTCGCGACGGTCTTCAGGTAGGCTTCGATGTCTTGGCGAGGGTCCTTGCCGTTCGCTTCGATATCCTCGTTCTCATCGGTGCCACCGGCGAACGTGAAGCGCGGCTCTGGTCGCTGCGGGGCCCACTGGAGCAGGGACAGCGCGATGGCGTCGGGTTTGTCGCCAGCCGTCATCTCGCGAAGGATGTAGAGGCTATCGGGGTATGTACTGATCGGGGTAAGCGAAAACCCGGGGCGCTCAGGATCGGCGACATAGTGGGCGATCAGGAGGTAGCGCGCGAAATCACGGGTGGCGCGGGCGATGGCTTCCGCGTTTTCGGACTGGATGGCCTGGTTGCAAGCGTCGTAGAGCGTCGGGGTGAGTGTGGCGGAGTGATCCCGGATCGTCACGGCG
>Ga0075163_10002737_pt1 | contig 23640 bp, 15 predicted proteins | sample JI1023141ADNA_FD_71478 | JGI IMG/M metagenome (GOLD analysis project Ga0075163, IMG submission 71478) | Wastewater effluent complex algal communities from Wisconsin, to seasonally profile nutrient transformation and Carbon sequestration -... | ecosystem: Engineered > WWTP > Effluent > Algae... | reverse complement strand
TGGTTGCCCTGCTTGCAGCGCTTGAACCCATCGCCGCGGTACGACAGCGTCGACACCGCGCCGGCGTCGGCGAGCGACATCGCTGCCTCGACCGCCGAGTCACCTCCGCCGACCACGAGCACGTGCTGCCCCGCAAACTCGTCGGGATCGTCGAGCCGCGACTTCACCTTCTCGAGGTTCGCGCCGGGCACCGCGAGCAGGCGGGGCTTGCCGCGCAGGCCGGTCGCGAGCACCACGGCCCGCGCGCGATACGTCGCGACCGTGGTCTTGATCGTGAAGATCCCGTCGTCACCGCGCACGACGGTGTCGACCGCCTCGCCCAGCTTGACCGGCAGCGAGACGCCCTCGACGACGCGCTGCCAGGCGGCCACCAGATCCTCCTTGCTGGCATCGAACACCGGCAGGTACGAGACATTGCCGGAGTCGACCGGCTCCGCCATGAACAGCTTGCCCTTGGGATAGCGCGCCACCGTCGACGCGAGCACGTGCTCCTTCTCGAGGACCACGCACGACAACCGTCGACGGATGCAGGTCAGCCCCGCCGACAGGCCACCGGGCCCCGAGCCGACGATCGCGACGTCGAGGACCCCTGCCTCCGAGGCGGGCGTCGCGAGCTGGCGTGCGATGTGCTCGATCACGGCGCGGCCGAGGTTCGCCGCATTCTTGACCAGCGGCTTGCCGGCGACCTCGCCGATCAAGTACTGGCCCGGCACGCCGGTCTGGAAGTGATCGTCGAGCTCGGGCACGGTCAGCGTCTTCGGCGACTCGCCCTCGCGGTACATCACGAGCGCGGTGGTCGGGCACGCGTTCGCGCACTGTTCGCATTGCACGCAGTCCGAGAACCTGACGACCCTGACCTTGTGGTCGACGAGATCGAGCACCTCGGTCGGGCAGACGTCGACGCACGCCTCGCAGCCGATGCAGCGATCGTCGTTGATCGAGTGCAACAGCGGCGGTTCCGGAACCGGCTCGGCGGCGATCCGTCGACGGATGCGCGCGCGCCGATCGTCCGCGACGGCCCCGAAGGCCAGCAGAAACGCGGCGACGACCGCGATCGTGATCGGGACCGCGGTCTCCATCAGTGCAGACGAAACCCCGAGGTGTGGCAGCCCGACTTGTTGCAGCTCGCGTCGGCCTCGGTGACCGGACCGAGCATCCGCACGACGTCGGGGCATTGCGACTCGAACGCGATCACCGGGAACGTCAGCAGCTCGAGCGAGTAGAAGTTGCCGTTGGCCTCGGTCTGGACGATCACGTCGGTGCCGAGCGCGTCGATCAGGTGATACGTGGCACCACCGATCGGTGCGGTGCCACCCGAGCTCTCGAACGTCGTGCCGGCGAAGGTGAACGGCGGTGCCCCATCCATCCCACCCTGGTGATGACACATCAGGCAGTCCTCGCCCGGGAAGTGATGGCCGTCGTTGACTGGGGTTGTTGGAGGATCACAGGCGGGTGCCTGGATCTGCCCCAGCACGCCGGCGTCGATCTCCGCGCCGGTCTTCTCGCGCAGCACGCCATCGCAGGCACCGCACGCGATGACGATCAGGGGCCAGCTCCGGTGCACCGTGCCGCGGGTTGCAACGGTTGTTCCCGGTGGGCTCACCCGTGATCCACGGACTTCGCCGGGATCGGTTGTACGGGGCGTGCACAACGTGTCCCAGGCTCCAGCACGAGGACCCACGAACGAGCGTGTCCAATCCCGCAGATACGCTGGTGCGTCCCGTGCAGACCGGGCCGACCGTGCGCGTGGCCACCATCCTCCTGCTGATCGCTACACCCGCGATCGCGCTGGCAAAGCCACCCGTGAAGAAGCGTCCACCTGCCCCGCCTGTCGCGCCGCCGCCTGCTCCCGCCGAGCCGGCGAAGCCCGGCACCTGGAAGACCACGGTGGAGGTCGTGCTGCGCAAGAAGCCCGGTGAACGGCAGGCCGTGGTGAGCAAGCTTCGCGAGGGGACCACCGTCGAGGTGCTGCGCGAAGAGGGCCGATGGGTGCTGGTCCGCGTCGGAGGCGACGTCGGTTACCTGACGCGGACGACGATCGTCGACACGACACCACCGACACCGCTCCCGGAACCCGTGATCGACCCGATCACCACGCAGCCCGTGCCGATCCGGAGGTGGAGCTCCGCGCGGAGCGACGAGAGCCACCGCGGTGCGAGCGGCCTGTTCGTCGGCGTGACCGCGAAGACCTCGCTGCGGGCAGAGGCTCGCGAGGGCGCGGAGTCCCTCGCCGAGGTGACGCGCGGCGATCGACTCGCGGTGATCGACGCGAGCGACCCGGCTTGGATCCAGGTCCGTACGCTCGACGGTCGCAGCGCCTGGATCGCTCGCGACGCGGTCGACGACGGGACGGCGCGCGTGGTCCTCGCGGAGGTACCTACCACCACGATCACCTCCCGGACTGCGTCGGCACGCCCGATCACAACGCCCCCGACGGCGCGCGGCCTGGCGATCCGGATCGACGCGGAGCTCGGCTATCGCTCGCTCGCGATGGACTTCACCTCGAACGGGACCACCGGGCTTGCCAACTACGTGATGAGCGCTGACGCCGCGGCCGCGAGCCTCGCGATCGAGGCCGTGAAACGTCTATCGAAGCGCTTGTTCGTCGGTGCGGACGGCCGCGTCCACAGCAGCACGTCCACGCCGGGCTCGGGCATCGCCTACGGTGGGCCGAGCCGGGTCGGTGGCTCGATCCCGTTCTCGACCGTCGCGAGCGATGCCGGCCTCCGCGTCGGGATGCACGCGCGACGGGTCTTCGATGTCGCCCTGCGCGCCGGCTTCCACTACGACGCGTTCGTCACGCGCGATGTCGGGAACGCGGGACGGCTGCCGCGCGAGCACCTGGTCGGCAGCGTGGTCGGCGCCCGGATCGAGATCGCCCCGCCACGATCGCGCGTCAACGTCAGCTTGCGGTTCGATGCGCTCGTGCTCGGTGCGCGCGCGCAGACCACCAACCTCGAGGACGGTGAGGACAGCACGGCACGCGCGACCTGGGCGGGAGCGACGTTGCGGATCCCGCTGGGTCACACCCTGTCGTTGCAGTCGACCTTCGACTTCGCGCGCGCGACCACGTCCTGGACCGGGATGTCGGTGCGGACTCCCGGCACCACCGCCGCCACGCGCGTCGACAGCACGCAGACGGTGTGGCTCGGCGTCGCCGCGGAGCTGTGATGCGGGTTCTCGCGATCACGATGCTCGCGGTTGCGTTGCTCACCGGCGTCGCCCGTGGTGACGACTTCTTGAAGTCCTCACCGGGCGAGCTCAGCGCGAGCCACGCCTCGCTCGACAAGCAGGGTGCCTGCGATACCTGCCACGAGGCCGATCGCTCCGTCAGCGTCGCGAAGTGCCTCGGCTGTCACGACCACGCGAAGCTGAAGCGCCGGCTCGACGCCAACCAGGGGCTCCACGCCTCCGCCGGGGTCAAAGGGCGCGACTGCAAGCTCTGTCACCAGGAGCATCGCGGTCGCAGCTTCGATCTGATGGGCTGGAAAGGGATCGGCGGCCAGCAAGGCTTCGACCACGCGCGCGGTGGCTGGCCACTCCAGGGCAAGCACGCCGTCACCGATTGCGCGCGCTGCCACAAGACCGTCAATCGTCAGGGGCTGCGGACCTTCGTCGGCACCGACCGCACCTGCGGCACCTGCCACACCAAGGAGAACCCGCACGGCCCGCTCCGTCAGGCCCTCCTCAAGTGCGAGCGGTGCCACTCCGAGGCGACGTGGCGACCCCAGAAACCGAAGCAGGACTTCGATCACGACGACACCGCGCAGGCGGCGATGAAGCTCGAGGGCTCGCACCGCGACGTCGCGTGCGTGAAGTGTCACCCGAAGGCCGCGTTCAAGCTCACCGCGTTCGACAACGGCAACTGCGTGCAGTGCCACAAGAGCCCGCACGATGGCCAGCTGTTCGACAGCAAGCGGTGCATCAGCTGTCACTCGGCGTCGCTGCGCTCGATGCGCGAGGTGCGCTTCGATCACAAGAAGGAGACCGGCTACGCGATCCTCGGCAAGCACGCCCAGCTCGAGTGCGCGAAGTGCCACACCAAGGCCCTCGGCAAGCGCAAGCCGACCGGCTCGTGCGAGACCTGCCACGCCGATGATCACAAGCACGGCAAGCGGTTCGACAAGTTCGGCAACCCGCCCGCATGCAGCACGTGTCATTCGCAACGCGCCTGGAAGGCGAGCTTCCAGTTCAACCACCAGACCAACACCAACTTCGCGCTGACCGCGAAGCACGCCTCGGCGCCGTGCCGCTCGTGTCATCGCGGCAAGTCACCGAGCGACTTCGAACGCTTCGATCTCAAGAACGGGTGCGTCGGCTGTCACCGCCACGAGAAGGCGCACGGCGGCAAGTTCAAGAACGACCAGTGCCTCACCTGCCACGCGGAGGGCGGCAACAAGAAGCAGCGCCAGGACGCGCTCGAGGTGTTCCATGGCGAGCGCTCGAAGTTCCCGCTGCGGGGCGGTCACGGTGGCGTGCAGTGCCAGGTCTGCCACGTCAACGATATTTATCAGGACACCCCGCGCGAGTGCGGCGTGTCCTGCCACCAGGACTCGCTGCACCGGGGCACGCTCGGGCAGGAGTGCTCGCGCTGTCACGAACCCGGGCAATGGCCCGCGATCCGGTTCGATCACGCGCAGGACTCGAAGTGGCCCCTCAAGGGCAAACACACCGAGGTCAAGCAGTGCGAGAGCTGCCATCCCGCGCGTCAGTACAAGCCCACGCCGAAGTCCTGCGGAGATGCGGGCTGCCACGCCGCCGACGACGTCCACCAGGGCCAACTCGGCAAGGGATGCGACAAGTGCCACCGCGAGGACGCGTCGATCGTGTTCCGCCACAACCGCGACTCGAAGTTCAAGATCGACGGCAAGCACACGACGACGCTGTGCGCGTCGTGCCACAAGTCGATCACGTTCAAGCCGGTGCGCTCCGATTGCGTGGGTTGCCACGCCGAGCCCGCGATCCACAAGGGCCGCTACGGCACCAGCTGCGAGCGGTGCCACTCGACCACGTCGTTCCGCGACATCCGTGCGCTCCACGACGTCGGTGACTTCTCGCTGACCGGCGCCCACGACCGCCTCGATTGCGCGCGCTGTCACCCCAAGGGAGAGAACCTCCGCGGGTCCGGCAACCTGTGCATCAGTTGCCACCGCAAGGACGACGTCCACAACAACGGCCTGTCGCCACGTTGCGGCGAGTGCCACAGCCAGCGCGCGTTCTCCCCGGCGCGCTTCGACCATACGAGCACCGGGTGCAACCTGACCGGGCTGCACGCGACGCTGCCGTGCGCCGATTGCCACAAGCGCGGCAACTACAGCGCGGTGGCCCCGACCTGCATCAGCTGCCACCGCAACCAGGCGCTGCGCGTGCGGCGCCCCGATCACGCCACGTTGTTCGAGTGCGGCAGCTGCCACAACCCGACCGCGTGGATCCCGGCAACCCCACTCGGAGCGCAGACCATATGCAGATGATCCGGGTCGCCCTCGCGAGCGCGCTGCTCGCCGCGCCGGCCTACGCGGACGAGGTCGCGGTGCGCGCGGACGCCGAGGCCAAGCCCGACGATCTCGACATCCGGTTGACGCTGTCGAGCTTCCTCTATCGCCAGGCGGGCGACGACGCCCCTCCGCTGGTGGACAACGCGCCCGCGATCGAGAATGCGAGCCCCGTGCGTCGCTACTTCGGCGACCTCCGGATCGAGCTCGCCGAGTCCGGGCTCGCGTTCGACGGTCGAGTCCGCCAGACCACGAGCGAGCGATATCAGTCCGGTGCCGGCGGTGGAGCCGAGTACGAGATCCGCACGCTCGCCTACAAGCTCGGCGGCGCGCGCACGCAGCTCACCGCAGGTCGGCACTATGTCGAGGCCGCCGGCTCGACCAAGATCGACGGCGCGTCGGTCGTCCAGCGCCTGGCCAAGACGTTGTCGGGAACGCTGTTCGCGGGGGCGATGCCCGCGCTCGGTTCGCGTTCGCTCGACACCGACTACCCGAGCATCGACAAGCTCGATGGCTCGACCGGCGCTCCGCTGGTCCCGCTCGTCGGAGGTCTCGGCGTCGGCTATCACACGCCGAACGTCCACGGCGATGTCGGCCTCGCGGCGGTCTACGTCGCGCAGGAGGTCCCGGGGGTCACCTCGACCGAGACCTCGCGCGTGTTCGCGAGTGCCAGCGGGTATGCACGACCGGCGTCGTGGCTCGACCTCTATCACTTCGCGTTGCTCGATGTCGCGGGCAACGCCGGCGTGAACCTCACCAACGGCAGCCTCGGCATCACGGCGCACGCGACGTCGCAGCTCCAGCTCTCGGTCTCGGCAAATCATGTCAGCGCCGATCTCCTGCAGGTGGCCGCGCGCAACCTGCTCGAGGATCCCGACCCCACCGCGATCGGCGTGGTGCAGAACGACATCTCGATCATCCGGGTCTCGCAGGACACCGTGCGTGGCGGCACCAGCCTCGCGCTCGCCAAGTCACGCTTCGAGATCTCGGCAAGCGGCGGCTATCACCGGCGGCCGGCGGTGGCCGTGGCCCTTGCCGACGGCGGCACCCTCGAATTCCCGAACGCTCGCTCCGTCGACACCACGCTCTCGCTCCTCGATCGCAAGTCGATCGCGGGCCTGCGACTCGGCATGTCGGCGACGGTCACCGTCCCGATCGGGAGCGCCGTGCCGAACACCACGCGCAGCACCTCGGTCCGCGTGGTCGGCAGTCGCCCGTTTCGCGATGGCCGCGCGGAGCTCGCCGCCGACGTGATGATCGCCCGCTTTCGTTCGAAGGCCGATCCGATGGCGTGCGCCGACTCGACCGACGTGTTCGCCTGCTTCTCGTCCTCGCGAACCTGGGCCGCGCAGGCGGGTGCCCTCGCGACCTTTCAGCTCAACCGGGAGTGGTTGTTCCTCCTCGATGCCCACCTCGGCGCGCAGGACATCGAGTCGCGATCGCTGATGGGAGACGTCGCCCTCCCTCGCGTGCTGTCGCTCAGCATGTTCGGGCGAGCGCAGTGGCGATTCAGGTAGCTGTACCACCTACGTCCTAGCTGTCCGGAACGTGCACATGAGATCCCCTTCGACCCTGCAACGGCGTCAGCTCGCGAGACCTCGGATGGCACCTGGCTTGCTGTCCTCGGGCCTCGTGAGGTGGATCGCAATCGTCCTCGGGCTCGTGCTCGCTGCATGCGATCTCGGTGTGGCCGATCCGGAACCCGTGGATCCGACGCAGGCCGAGAGCTCGACGGCATGCTCCGGTGCGTGTCATGGCGCCGGAGGTCAGGTCGCGCCTCCCGCAGACACCAGCGGTCGCACCGACACGGGATCGATCGGCGTCGGCGCGCACGCGCAGCACCTGAGTGCCAGCGCCTGGCACAAGCGCGTCGAGTGCGGCTCGTGCCACCAGGTCCCCGAGCAGATCGGCGACGCCGGGCACATCGACACCGCCCTCCCCGCCGAGCTGACGTTCGGAGGGATGGGCGACGGCGCGACGTGGAATCGCGACGCGCAGTCGTGCACCAACAGCTACTGCCATGGCGCGACGCTGTCCGCGACGATCGGGAACACGACCGGTGCGAGTGCGGGAGGCACGGCGACCGAGCCGGTGTGGACGAAGGTCGATGGCTCGCAGACCCAGTGCGGCGGTTGCCATGGCGCTCCGCCTCCCGCCCCGCACCCGGCCGACCCCGATTGCGGCAAGTGCCACCCGACGATGAACCCCGGGAGCATGGTGATCGCCTATCCCGAGCTCCACATCGATGGACACCTCGACGTCGTCGACGCGTCGTCGTGCGATAGCTGCCACGGTCAGAGCGGCCAGTCGCAACCGCCGAAGGACACGCTCGGCAACGTCGCGACCACCGCACGCGGCGTCGGAGCCCATGCCCAGCACACCGCCGCGGCGTCGAGCTGGCACGCGCCGATCAACTGCACCGAGTGTCACAAGGTGCCGGCAGGGGTCAACGACCAGGGCCACATCGACAGCGCCCTGCCCGCCGAGCTCGTGTTCGGACCGATCGCGGGTGCGGCGAGCACGTGGAACGGCACGGCGTGCAGCAACACCTATTGCCACGGCGGAGGCACCGGCGTCCTCAAGGGCGGGAGCAAGCCGTCACCGGTGTGGACGCAAGTCGACGGCACGCAGAGCCAGTGCGGGTCGTGCCACGGCGCCCCACCGCCGGCGCCGCATCCGTCCGACAGCAACTGCGCGAGCTGCCACCCGACGATGACCGCCGGTGGCGGGATGACGATCGCGTATCCAGCGCTCCACATCGACGGCAAGGTCGACATCATCCAGGATCAGCCGTGCAACGCGTGCCACGGCTCGGCGAGCAACCCCGCCCCGCCGATGGACACCACGGGTGGGACCACGACCGATCTGCGCACCGTCGGAGCGCACCAGAGTCACCTCGCTCCGTCGACCTGGCGGAAGGACATCGCGTGCGAGACCTGCCACCGCGTGCCGACGCAGGTGTTCCAGATCGGCCACATCGACACGCCGCGACCTGCCGAGATCGCGTTCGCACCGATCGCGGGCAACGCGACGTGGAACGGCACGTCGTGCAACAACACCTACTGCCACGGCGCCGGGCTCGGCGGCGGCACGTCGAAGAATCCGACCTGGACCGTGATCAACGGTGCACAGGCGCAGTGCGGCTCGTGCCACGGCGCCCCGCCCCCGGCACCGCATCCCGTCGATCAGGATTGCGGCAAGTGCCACGACACGATGACCGCCGGCGGTGGGCTCGTGATCACCGATCCGACGCGTCACATCGACGGCAACCTCGACGTCACCGGCGATCAGGCATGCAACTCCTGCCACGGCGGCACCAACAACGCCCCGCCGAAAGACACCGCCGGCAACACGGCGACCACCGCACGCGGGGTCGGCGCGCACCAGCAACACCTCGCGACCACCACCCGGTTCGCGCCGATCGCGTGCAACGACTGCCATCGGGTCCCGGGCGCGGTGACCTCGGTCGGGCACCTCGATACCAACCTGCCGGCCGAGCTGACCTTCTCGCCCCGCGCCGGCACCTCCACGGCGTTCAACGGATCGCGCTGCTCGAACAACTACTGCCACGGCTCGTCGCTGACCGGCGGCTCCGCGACCGCGCCGCTGTGGACCACGGTCAATGGCACGCAGGCGCAGTGCTCCTCGTGCCACGGCAATCCACCCACCTCGGCACCTCACACGCCGGCGACGACGAATTGCAGCCAGTGCCATCCGAACAGCGACCCGACGGACGCCACGAAGTTCCTCGACCCGGCGAAGCACGTCGACGGCAACGTCGATGTCGACAGCAACCAGCAGTGCAACTCGTGCCACGGCGGCACCAACAACGCGCCGCCGAAGGACACCACCAACAACACCACCACGACCTCGCGCGGCGTCGGCGCGCACCAGGCGCACGTCGTCCCGAACACCTTGCACCGCGACATTCAATGCGGGGAATGCCACCGCGTGCCGTCGGCGATCGGCTCGGTCGGGCACATCGACACCCAGCTCCCGGCGGAGCTGACGTTCACCGGCGTCGGCGCCGGCACGCTGTTCAACGGCAGCACGTGCACGTCCTACTGTCACGGCGGCACGCTCGGGGCCGGTGGCAACGCGACCACGCCCCTGTGGACCAAGGTCGACGGCACCCAGGCGCAATGCACGTCGTGTCACGCCAACCCGCCGGCCTCGCACGCGACCTACAACCAGAACACGCAGTGCAACAACTGCCACGCGAGCGGCGGCACCAACGGCGTGTTCACCGACAAGACGAAGCACGTCGACGGCATCCTCCAGGCGACGTCCAACCATCCCGCTGGCTACAACGCGCGCGAGATGCACGGCTATGACTTCGACAGTCAAGGCTCGGCGGGCTGCGCGACCGCGAGTTGCCACGGCACCACGCTCGCCGGCGGCACCACGGGTGGCCCGGCCTGCACGAGTTGCCACCAGACCTGGCAGACCACCTGCACCTTCTGCCACGGGACCAGTGGACAGGGTTCGCCGCCGCAGGGCGTGAAGGCCGAGACCGCCGCGACCGACAAGCACGTCGGAGCCCACGCCAAGCACGTCGGTGCCACCGCGATGCACGCGGCCTGGGACTGCTCGTACTGCCACACCACTCCGTCGACGGCGTTGACCCCCGGTCACGTCGATGGGGTCGGCGGCGTGGTGCAGGCCGAGATCAAGTACAACACGCTCAACCCCGCCGGCACGTTCGCGGCGGCGACCACGACCTGCGCGAGCCTGTACTGCCACGGCAACGGTCGCACCAGCACGGGCACCGCGGTGTGGACGTCGACCGCGCCGCTGTCCTGCACGTCGTGTCACCCGACCACGGCGCTGACGAGCGGCGAGCACAAGAAGCACATCAGGGACGAGAACATGACGTGCAACCAGTGCCACCAGACCGTCGTGAACAACGCGCTCGGGATCATCGCCCCCGCGTTGCACGTCGACGGCAAGAAGGACGTCAAGATGCCGACGGGAACCTGGAACGTCGCCACCAAGGCGTGCTCCGGCCTGCCGGGCGGATGCCACGGAACCAAGACCTGGTGACCCCCATGAAGAACCTGACGCTGCTCCTGATCCTCGCAACCGCGTGCGCCGGCGAAGGCGACGACGACGACGACGAAGGCGGAGGCCGCACCGTCGCCAGCGATCTCTGCGCGTCGGGGCTGCGCTGGGCCGGCGGCAACCAGGAGTCCCCGCAGATGCACCCCGGGCGCGAGTGCATCGGCTGTCACACGAGCGGCGGCGAAGGTCCCCACTTCACGCTCGCGGGCACCGTGTACGCGAACCTCGAGGAGCCCGATGATTGCCTCGGCGTTCCCGGCGTCGTCGTGACGATCACCGACGCGGTCGATCACACGGTCACGCTCACCAGCAATCAGGCCGGCAACTTCTACACCTCGCAGACGTTGACCATGCCGATCCGCGCGCAGCTCGCCTTCGACGGGCGCGAAGCCATGATGCAGGCGTCGCAGTCGACCGGCGCGTGCGCGAGCTGTCACACCGCCACGGGATCCGCCGCGGCCCCCGGCCGGATCGTCGCGCCCTGACCCACTTCTTCAGCGCCCCGCGAACACTGGGGACCGTCCCCACTTCTTCAGCGCCCCGTGAAAACTGGGGACCTCCCCACTTTCTGCGCGCCTTGACCATGCCGATCCGCGCGCAGCTCGCCTTCGACGGGCGCGAAGCCATGATGCAGGCGTCGCAGTCGACCGCGAGCTGTCACACCGCCACGGGATCCACCGCGGCCCCCGGCCGGATCGTCGCGCCCTGACCTCTACTTGAACGAGCCGAGGTCCACGTACGCGTGGTCGGCCATGATGATGTACGGCCGGTCCTCGAAGGCGAGCTTGCCCTTGCCGTCGTGCCGCACGATCTGCAACAGGCCCATGCCGTAGCCCATCGGGCCCTGCGAGTAGTAGTCGATCGAGAGCCGGTACGGACCGGCCTTCGCGTTGCCCGGGATCGCGAAGCACTCGGGCCCGTAGCCGGTGGTGATGTCCTCGTAGAGCTCGCCACCCGACGCCAGCTGCTTGCTCGAATAGAAGGCGTGACCACCCTTCGCGTCCTGGATGTGGAAGTCGACGTCGTTCGCGTCGGTCTCCCAGTAGAGGACGAAGCGCGTCGACGGTGCGGTCGAGAGCGCGATGCCACGCTTCTGGAGCGCCGCCGCGATCTCGGCCTTCTTGCTCGGCATCGCAGCCGCGTACGCCGCGCCGATCATGCCGGCGTCCTCGCGCAGGATGCGGTCGCCACCGGCGAATCGGCCGTCCGGATACTTCTGCTCGACGCCGGCGAGGATCGCGGCGAACGCCTCGGCGTGCTTGTTCGCGCGCAGCAGTGCGTACGCGAGCAACCGGTGTCCCGTCATGTGATCGGGACGATCGGTGACCGCGCGCTGGTAGCTATCGATCGCGAGCCGTCTCGCCCCCTCGGCCTGCGCGCCGACCCGCTCGAGCCGCTCGCCGGCCCAGCGCCTTAGATCTGCGCGACCGGGAAACAGATCGATGATCGAGCCGTAGGCGCGCGCCGCGGCCGCGAGGTCCTTCCTCGCCTCGAGCGTCTCGCCGAGCCCGATCCACGCGAGCACGTTGCCCGGCTCGCGCGCATGCCAGGCACGCGCCGCGACCAGCGCCGCGGTGGTGTCGCGCTTCGCGAGCAGCGTCGTGATGGTCGCGAGCTCGCCCTGCAGCGCCGCGGGCTTGTTCTTCGGCGGCCACGACGCGCGGTCGTCGTCGACACCGTCATCGCCGTCGGCGTCCCGGCGGTCGACCATCGGACGCCGGCGAATCATCCGCTCCATCGCCGGCGGCTCCTCCCGCGGTGCCGCCGCGACCGACTTCGGAGGCTCGGGCCTCGAAACCTCGTCGGCCACCTTCATCGCCGGCTTGTCGTCGGCCGGCTCCTCGTCGTCGAACGACTCGTCGTCTTTCCCCTGCTTGCCCTCCTCGAGCGTCTCGAGCTTCTTCTGCAGCTCCTTGTTCTTGGCCGGCGCGTTCTTCGTCGGCTTGTCGGGTCGGGCGATCTCGAGCGGCGCCTTGCCCTTGCGGTTGCGCGTGACGAGCCCGTCCTGCGTGATCTCCAAGATGTCGGTCAGCGCGAGCCGATCGATCCCGAAGCGCTCGTAGTCGGCCTCGGTCTCGAGCACGAGCAGCGAGGTCTGGCTCGAGATCACGCGAGCCGCGACGGACTTCTTCGCGATCTCGTCGCGCAGCGCCTTGGTGTCTCCCGTGGCGCGGGCGAGCTTGCCCTCGAGCTCGTTGATCTCCGACGCCGCCGCCGCGCGATCGATCAACGCGTGGGTGCCGGCGAGCACGGGTACGGTGCGTGGATTGCCGTTGATCACGGCCTGGATGCTCTGCGTGGGCATCGGCATCCGCGCGTACACCATCACTCGCGACCCGGCGCGCACGGCGGGAAGCACCCGCGGGTACACCCACGACGCGCCCTTCACGTCGACGGCGACGTTCGTCAGCATGCGCTCGGCGAGCGCCGCGACCACGCCCTCGGAGCCGGTCTCGAGATCGAGCACGGCGCCGGGCCGGCTCGCCGCGCGCGCCAGCTGCTCGGCGACCTGGTCGTCGCGGATGCCGCCCGACAGCACGACATCGACGCGCTCGATCCTGGTGAGCTGCTTCAGCTGCGCGGCCACTCGCTCCGGCGTGGCGCCGGCGGTGATCACGCCATCGCCGAGGATGACGAGGCGGCCGTGCGGATCGTGCGTGCCGAGCCACGCGATCGCCTGTCCGAGATCCGAGGCCCCGGCGGCGCCGCGATCGAGCAGGGGCTGCTTCGCCTTCGCGCTCCACTCGGCCGCGCGCCCCGCGAACACCAGCTGGGTGTCCTGGTCGTACGCGACCACCTGCAGCTTCAGTCCATCCCCGTGCTTCTTGCGCAGCTGACCGATCATGTCGTCGAGCTTGGCCACCGCCGCCGCGAAGCCGAGCGTGCGCGAGGCGCTGGTGTCGACGAGGATGGTCAGTGCGGTCGGCGCATCCGGCGCGGGCATCGCCCCCGATGCGTCGAGCACCGCGAGCTGGGTCGCGACCAGGCGGCCATTCCCGATCGCCTCGGCGGTCACCGGTGCGTTCGACACGAAGTCGCGATCCGGTTGCCAGTTGCGCTCGGTGAGCAGCTGCTCGACACGCTTGCCGTTCGGATCGAGCGTCGTCATCCGCACGTCGACGCGCTCGGTCTTCGGCAACCCGCGCAGCGGCAGCGCATAGCGCTCGCCGGGCAGCTCCTGGCTGAAGCTGATCACGAGGTGCTTGTCGCCCTTCGCCGGGATCGGGAACACGCGCGCGGTGAACTGGTTGCCCTCGGCCTTCTCGAGCAGCGCCGGATCCTGCTTGCGGTGCAGGAAGTCTTCATACGCGCGGCGCGCGACCAGCTTCTCGACGACCTCCGCCTCCATCCACTGGCCGTCGTTCTCCATCGCGAAGCGCGACACCGCCGCCTTGTTCGGCAGGGTGATCGCGAACGTGCCCTCGCGAACGCGATCCTCGGGGTTGTGGAAGTAGAGGTGGAGCTCGGTGAACGCGAGCGGCCCCTCGAACACCGCCTTCGCATCGACCCGGGTCAGCAAGAGGCCGCTGCCATCCGTCGCGGTCAGCGACCACGGCGCCTGGAGCTCGTCCGTCGCGATCTGCGCGGACACCGCGAACGCCGGCATCGGCACGCTGGACGCTTCGTTCGCACGCTGCGCGCCCGAGCAGGCGACGCAGAACAACACCCCGGCCACGAGGGATCGACTGATCATGGTCTGCTTCAAACGCACGACGGCCCGGGTTGATCCGCCACCGATCACGAGCAACGTCGACCGGTTACAGCCCGGGCGATTTCGGGAACGATCGGGCCGCGCCGGGCGTACGGGCTACCGGAGCGCGATGCCGACGTTCGCCGACGGATCGCCGACGAGCCCGAGCGTCCCGGTCAGCCAGCCTTCCCACAGCTTCCCGATCAGCTCGTACCGCCAGGTCGAGAACGCGGGCAGCGATCGCGCCGCCTCGAGCCCCTGCTCGTCGATCACGCGCGCGGCCTCCTCGGCATCGCTGCGGGTGGCGAGCAACCGTGCGGTCACCCCGCTCTGCTCCGCGGCGAGCTGCACGATCGCGAGCATCAGCTCCGACCAGCGCTGCGCCCGCGCCGACACGCCGCGCGACAGGATCGGCCCTCCATCGAGCGGCTTCGCCGACCCGATCACCTCCGCGAGCTCCTCGACGCGCTGCCGCGCCGGCTGCGGCAAGCCCTTGAGCGCGAGGATCTTGCTCGGCTCGGTCGGCCGGCTGCGCGCCAGGTCGATCACCAGCTTCTCGGTGAGCACCCAGCCGAGCGGCTTGTCGAGCTCGTGGGCGATCCGAAACCGCCACGCGGCGAGCTCGTGCACCACCGCGAGCCCCAGCGGATCGAGGCCGCGCAGGCCACCGATGCCCCGCCACGCCTCCTCCGCTCCCAGCGTGGCCGCGGCGAGCGCATCCGCGGCCACCACGCTGCTCTCGGCGAGCGCCCACGGCAGCCGCGGACCGAGCTTGCCGACGAGCTTCGCGTAGATCGCGTGGAGGTGACTGACGTCGGCGATCGCGTACGCGATCTGCGCCTCGGACAGCGGCCGCTTCGCCCAGTCCGTCCACTGCTGCTCCTTCGCGAGCGGGAACCCGAGCAGCTCCAGGGTCAGGGCACCCAGCCCGACCTGATCGCCGATGCCGGCGAACGCGGCCATCACCTGGGTGTCGATCAGGTCCGGAATCGCGATCCCGAGCCGCCCGACGATGGCGAGATCTTGCCGCCCGGCGTGGACCACCGTCCGCGCATGCGCGGCGAGCGCCTCGAACACGGGCGTGGGGTCGACGGCGAGGGCGTCGATCAGCCGAACCTCGGGGTTTGCCGCGACGATCTCGTCGACGGGCGCATCCAAGGGCACGCTCACCCAGGCCACCTGGACCAGACACAGCCTCGGGATCAGCCGGTCGGCGGTGAGAAACTCGAGATCGAACGCCGCCAGCGAGGCACTCGAAATCGCCTCGCAAATCGCGGCGACCTCCGCAGCCTCGGTGACGAGCACGCTGCACGATACCACCCGCCCGAGACGATCCAACCCGACCGACTTTGTTAGATTTCACCCCCGGAGGAAACCAGTGACGAATAGCTTTGGAAGCCGCGCCGAGATCGCAGTTGGATCCAACAAGGTCGCGCTCTATCGACTCGATGCCTTGATCAAGGCGAAGGTCGGTGACGTCGAGACGTTGCCGTTCTCGCTCCGTATCCTCCTCGAAAACCTCCTCCGCTACGAGGATGGCAAGACGGTGAACCCCGCCGACATCGAGGCGGTCGCGAAGTGGGACCCCACCCACCGCGTCGATCACGAGGTCCAGCTGCGCCCCGCGCGCGTGCTGATGCAGGACTTCACCGGCGTCCCCGCCGTCTGCGACCTCGCCGCGATGCGCGATGCGTTCGTCGCGCTGGGACTCAAGGGGAACGAGATCAACCCACTCCGCCCCGCGGATCTGGTGATCGATCACTCGGTCCAGATCGATCACGCGGGCACCCAGCTCGCGTTCAAGCAGAACGTCGACCTCGAGTACCAGCGCAACCGCGAGCGCTACCTGTTCCTCAAGTGGGGCCAGAAGGCGTTCAACAACATGAAGGTGGTCCCGCCGGGCACCGGCATCTGCCACCAGGTCAACCTCGAGTACCTCGCCCGCGTGGTGTGGACCGACGGGGGCGTCGCCTTCCCCGATTCACTCGTCGGAACCGACTCCCACACCACGATGGTCAACGGCCTCGGCGTGTTCGGCTGGGGCGTCGGCGGCATCGAGGCCGAGGCCGTCATGCTCGGCCAGCCGATGGCGATGCTGATCCCCGAGGTCGTCGGATTCGAGCTCACCGGGCAGTTGCCCCCGGGCGCGACCGCCACCGACCTCGTCCTGATGGTCACCCAGCAGCTGCGCAAGAAGGGCGTGGTCGACAAGTTCGTCGAGTTCTACGGCGCCGGCATCAAGGCGCTGTCGCTCCCCGATCGCGCCACGATCGCGAACATGGCGCCCGAGTACGGCGCGACGATGGGCTTCTTCCCCGTCGACGACGAGACCCTCAACTACCTCCGGTTCACGGGTCGCCCCGAGGATCACGTCAAGCTGGTCGAGCGCTACTGCAAAGAGAACATGCTGTGGCGGCAGGACAACCCGAAGTTCCGGTTCACCGACACGCTGTCGCTCGATCTCTCGCAGGTCGAGCCGTCGCTCGCCGGTCCGGCGCGCCCGCAGGATCGCGTGCCGCTCAAGGTGTCGCGCCGGTCGTGGCGCAAGGCGGTCGCCGCGATCCTCGGTGACAAGGCCGAGGCCGAGCCGAAGGTGATCGAGAGCTGGGCCGATTCGACGAGCATGGCCGCCCCCGGCAAGCTCGCGGCCACGCGCAACGTCACGATCGATTCGACGCCGTTCAAGCTGGGGCATGGCTCCGTCGTGATCGCGGCGATCACGAGCTGCACCAACACGTCGAACCCGTCGGTGCTGATGGCCGCGGGTCTGCTCGCGCAGCGGGCCGTCGCGAAGGGCCTGACCTCGAAGCCGTGGGTCAAGACCTCGCTCGCGCCCGGCTCGCAGGTGGTCACCGACTACCTGATCGAGGCCGGCGTGATGAAGGATCTCGAGGCGCTCGGCTTCAACCTCGCGGGCTACGGCTGCACCACCTGCATCGGCAACTCCGGCCCGGTTCACGACTCGATCGCACAGGCGATCAAGGACGAGAACCTCGTCGTCTGCTCGGTGCTATCGGGCAATCGCAACTTCGAAGGCCGCGTCAACCCGGTGGTCCGCGCGAACTACCTCGCGTCGCCGCCGCTGGTCGTCGCGTACGCGCTCGCCGGCACGATGAACATCGATCTCGAGACCGAGCCGCTCGGCCTCGACCAGGATGGCAAGCCCGTGTTCCTGCGCGATCTCTGGCCGTCGACGCAAGAGATCGCCGAGCTGGTGCGCCGCGGCGTCAAGCGCGAGCAGTTCGAGACCCGGTACGCGCACGTGCTCGATGGCGACGCCGACTGGAAGCAACTCGAGGCCCCGAGCGGCGACACGTTCGCGTGGGACGACAAGTCGACGTACATCCGCAAGCCGACGTTCTTCGACAACCTCGGCCCGACGCCGAAGCCGCTCCTCGACATCAACAACGCGCGCGTGCTCGCGATCCTCGGTGACTCGGTCACCACGGATCACATCTCGCCCGCCGGCAACATCGCCAAGGGCTCCCCCGCCGGGCGCTACCTCGACGAGCACGGCGTGCAAGCGCGCGACTACAACCAGTACGGCGCGCGCCGCGGCAACCACGAGGTCATGGTCCGCGGCACGTTCGCGAACATCCGGCTCAAGAACCTGATGCTCGGCGGCGTCGAGGGTGGCGTGACGAAGTACTTCCCCAAGGCCGGCGAACCGGAGCAGCTCGCGATCTACGACGCGTCCGTCAAGTACCAGGCGGAGGGCGTGCCGTTGATCGTGCTCGCCGGCGAGCAGTACGGCACCGGCAGCTCGCGCGACTGGGCGGCGAAGGGCACGCTCCTCCTCGGCGTTCGCGCGGTGATCGCGAAGTCGTTCGAGCGCATCCATCGCTCCAACCTGATCGGCATGGGCGTGCTGCCGCTGCAGTTCCAGCCCGGTACCGACGCGAAGAGCTACGGCTTCACCGGCGAGGAGACCTTCACGATCGAGGGCATCGCCGGCGGGGTGCAACCCAAGAAGCAGCTCGACGTGATCGCGACCAAGCCCGACGGCACGACCGTGAAGTTCACGGCGACCGCGCGTGTCGACACGCCGCAGGAGGTCGAGTACGTCGCCCACGGCGGCATCCTGAGCTACGTGCTGCGCCAGCGCGCCGCGGCGCTCAAGGCGAAGTAGCCCGGACACGCCGGCGACGCGCGGGTTGCATCGCGATCTGCCGTCGAAGTCCACCTAGCGCGCGAGGCATCGTGCGCTACGCTCGCGCGCGATGAAGGGCATCGTGTTGGGACTGGTGTTGGTTGCGGGGAGTGCCGCGGCCGAGAAGATCGACAACAACCACAACGGCATCGCGACCACCGATCGCTGGGGCGGCGGCATCCGGCTCACCGGCCTGTCGGGCATCGGTGCGCTGCCGGGCGTCAACGTCGGCGGCGAGGTCGCCGGGCAGGTCCGGCGCGACGACTACTTCGTCGAGCTCGCGCTCGGGCGCTGGAAGCCCGAGGATCGCCACATGGTCGAGGATGGTGCGACGGCACCGATCCCACTCGCGATGAACGTGTGGACCGCGCGCGGCGGGTTCGCGTCGATGCGGATGCCGCTGCGAGGCTGGCTGCTCGCCGAGGTCGGAGATATCTCCGGCGCGAAGCAGATGCCCGGCGTGGTCAGCCGGATGGTGATGGGCGACACGCCGTCGGCGCGACGGTGGACCGCGGTCGGGGCCGGCGTCGGCGTCGCGTGGCCGATGTCGGATCAGGCGCGGCTCGTCGGGAACCTCGAGGTTGCGGTGCCGCTGACGCGCGACACGCTGATGCTCGACACCGGCGCGTTCGAGCCCGATCCGATCACCGCGCGGTACTCGATCGGGCTCGAGGTCGGCTGGCGCTGATCAGAAGGCGTAGCCGACGCGGAAGTACGCGTTCGCTTCCGTGTTGTCGCCGTACTCGTCCGTCTCGGTCATCCGCTTGGCGACGCCGGCCGCGAACGCGAGGTTGAGCCCGGAGTCGAAGGTCCAGTGCCAGCCGAGCAGGAGCTGCGGACCGGCCCACGAGTCGCCGGAGCCGCAATCGATGCAGCCGGCGTACATCTCCTCCGACTGCATGCTCGTCCGGAACAGCAGCCCACCCTCGAGGAACGGGCCCGAGAACGTCCGCCGGAAGTACAGCGGCACCGTGGCGCTCAGCTGGAAGAACTCGTTGTCGACCGACGTGATCGCCGCGGACACCGCGACGTTCTGCGAGACCGCGCGGGTGACCGAGAGGTCGTACATCCCGAAGAACACGCCGAACGGGTTGGCGGCGATGTTGGTCTTCTTCTGCTTGAACAGGTAGTCGCCGCGCTCGCCGACTTTGATCGGCGTGCCGTTGATGTGCGAGACGTTGTTCCAGTCCTCGTTCTGCGGCGCTCCGTTGACAGCGACAGGTGCGGGCGCCGGCGCGGGCGCGGAGGCACCGGGGGCTCCGCTCTGCGTGACGACCACCGGTGCGTTCGGCGTGACCACGACGAGCGTGTCCACGGTGGTGGTCTCGGTGTCCGCATACGCGGCGGTCACGGAGCAGGTCAGGGCGGCGACGACGGCCAGCTTGTTCATGCGAGAACCTTGAAGCACTCGCGGTGCCAGCCCCGGCCATCGCGATAGGTTGCTGTCCTGCAAGGCCTTTTGATTCGAGGCGACGCAAGCACCTGATGAGCCTCGAACCGCCAGTTCGACAGGACCGACCAATTCCTGACGTGGATGTCGTGATCGGGGCGCCGCGATCTGATCGCGACGCGGCGATCAGGCACTGGAGCGCGCGGCCAACCGTCGTGCACTCGCGGTGATGCAGGGACGTCTGATGACGTTGCCTGCTTCGAGATCACGGCAGTGGCCGCACCCGGCAACCGATCGAGGGCGCCACCGTGTTCGCCGGCGAGCGCGAGGCGGTCACGGCGGCGGATGGCTCCTTCGAGGTCGATCTGGTCGCCATGGCCGACGGCCACGAGCCGCAGGTGGTGACCGTCACGGCCGCTGGTGTCCCCGGGGCGGCCACACGCCAACTCGGCCGCCGAGCCGGACGCTCGCGACCTTCACGACAGCGACTTGACGAGCGCCGCGCCGACGCCGCGGGCCGAGGCCGGGTTCTGCCCGGTGATCAGGCGTTGATCGACCACGACGTTGGCTTGCCAGTTCGGTGCCGGCACGTGCGTCGCGCCGCGCTCGACGAGCTTGCTGGCGAGCAGGAACGGGACGATCGCATCGAGCTTCACCGCGCGCTCCTCCTCGTCGGTGAACGCCGCGACCTGCTTGCCGGCGACCAGGTACGCGTCGTTCGATAGCTTGAGGTTCACGAGGCCCGCCGGCCCGTGGCACACGGCGGAGACCACCCCGCCGGCTTCGTAGATCGCGGCGGCGATGCGCGCGAGCCCGCCATGCTCCGGCAGATCCCACATCGTGCCGTGACCACCGGCGAAGTAGATCGCGGCGTAGCGCGCGGGATCGACCTGGTCGGGGCGCAGGCTCGCGTGGAGGCGCGCCATCAGCGGCGCGTCGTCGAGGAAGCGCGCGTTGTCGGCGTCCTCGCGATCGATACCATCGAGCGGAATCTTGCCGCCCTTCGGGGAGACGAAGTCGACCTCGAGGCCGGCGGTGACGAGCTCCCAGTACGCGTGGGTGATCTCGGGGAGGTACGCACCCGTGGGCTTCCCGGTGGTGCCGATCTGGTCGTGGCTGGTGAGGACGATGAGGACGCGGCGGAGGTTCGACATGGACTTGCTCTTTCGTTCGGGGTTGCTGACGAACACAACCTAGGCGCTCCGAGGCTCGGTCCGTAGCCGCCACGAGGTCGATACTTCTGTACACTCGATGTACAAATGGCATCCGCGCGGATCGACGCGAGTATCGGCAACCTCGAGGTGTTCTGCCGGACCTTCGAGCTCGGCAACTTCACGCGCGCGGCGGTGGATCTCGGGTTGACCCCGCAGGCGGCGAGCCGGGCCCTGGCGCGGCTGGAGGCACACGTCGGAGCCACGCTGTTTCGACGAACCACTCGAAATCTCGAGCCCACCGAGGCCGGGCGAGCGTACTACGCACGCTGCCGGCAGGCCCTGGACCTGCTCGCAGGCGGGGCCAAGGAGCTCGCCTCGCAGAGCGGCTCCGAGCGCGGCACGATCCGGATCTCGGTGGGTACGCCGTGGGGCCATCACCGCCTCCTCCCTGCCCTCGCGGCGTTCGCGCGGACGCACCCGAATATCGAGCTGGTGGTTCAAATCGACAACCGCAACATCGACTTCGTCCGCGATGGCTACGACCTCGCGATCCGGCTCGGCGAGATCCGCGACCAGACGCTGATCGCGCGCAACCTCGGCTCCTTCGAGGTGGGCATCTACGGTAGCCCCGGCTATCTCGCCGAGCATCCGGCGCCGCGCACGGCCGCGGAGCTCGCGAAGCACCGCTGCATCGGCTTCGTGATGCCGGGCAGTGGTCGCCAGCTGCCGTGGGAGCTGGCGAGTGGCGAGCTCGCGCCGCCGACCGCGTTCAAGATCCAGGGCGACGTCCTCGCGATGATCACGCTCGCGCGGGAGGGCGCGGGCCTGATCCAGATCTACGACTTCACGGTGGCCCGCGAGCTCGCACGCGGCGAGCTGGTCGAGGTGCTCGCCGGCGAGCGTGGTGCCTCGCGGCCGTTCTCCCTGCTCTATCCGCGCGGCGTCACCCAGACGCCGGCGGTCAAGAAGCTCGTCGCGTTCCTGGTCAAACGCTAGACCAAGGTATCGAGGCGCGTACTCCACCACGCGAGCGTCTCGGCATCGTCGGGATAGGCCTCGACGAGATAGGGCACGACGAGCTCGGTCAGCTGCGCGAGCGCGCGAGCGTGCGCGAACGCCTCGGTCTTCTCCGAATCGTCCATGCGCCAGCGATCGCCGGTCGTGCGGAACATGAAGTCGAAGTGATGCGCCACCTCGTGAACGAACGTGCCGAGCGCCGAGATCCGCAGGAAGCACGCGGTGTCCGCGTCGAGCTCGGCTGCCTCCTCGAAGGCGTAGAGGCGAATGCCTCGGTCGCGTTCGCCATAGCGACCGCGAACGAACGACGCGACCACACCCATCAGTCGCGACCATCCCCAGTGCGCCATCGGGCGATGCAGCTGGATCGACCCGAGTCCGTCGAGCGTCCCCGGGGGCAAGCGCCGCATCACCTCGCGAAGGTCGCGCTCGCTCGCGCCGTGATGCGTGCCGGGACCGCCCGGGTCGATCAAGATCGGCACGGTCTCCGCGGTGTGGGGAAGCAGCTCGCCGCGGGCGCGGCTCTGCCGGACCCGCTTCCGGATGCTTCGCTGCCGGTGAATGTTCGCGCGGATCGCGTCCGCACGCGCCCACGCCTCGTCGGTGTTCTTGCGAACCGCGGTCTTCCACTCGATGGCGGCGACGACATGCGTGTCGTGAATGCTTCGCGACACTAGCTCCAACCTCTGCTTGCCACGTCCTCCCAGGTCGTCGCCGTCGGACCACCCGGCACGAAAAACCTTCAGGCCGCCGCGCGCTGCACCCGCATCCCGACCAGGCCGACGATCACGCGATCGATCCGCTCGCGCGCCGGCATCCGCACGCGCTCGCCGATCGCCCGATACAGCGCATCGACGGCGCTGATCGCCGAATCGATCAGCGGCTGGAACTGCACGTCGTTGCCGTCGTGCGCCTCGAGCAGGAACCGCGCGTGCTCGATCCGCAGCTCCAGCTCGCGCGTCACGCGCTCCACGATCGTCACCACGTGCGCGTCCTTGCCCGCGAGCTCCATCGCCGCGCGCTCGGCCTCGCCGCGGATCAGCTCGAACACCGGCGGCACGGCCATCGCCTCGTAGACGTCATCCGCGAGCTTCGCCCGCGCGTGGGTCAGCTCGATGACCTCGCCGCAATCGAGCAGCCAGCGCACCTGGTCGAGCTTCTCGTAGATCCGATCCATCGAGCGCTCGAGCGTCCGATCCATCCGCAGGGCCTTCCGCGAGCACCACGCGAGCGCCGCGTACCAGAACGTGTTGGTCGACTTGATGGTCGCGTCGAGCTGCACGCCGAGCGCGCCACTCTCGATGCCACCGCGAAGCGCCGCGATCACCTGAATGAGATGCCGCTCCGCCATGATCACGAGGTGCTGCCAGTTCCCCAGCACGCCCTGCCCCAGCAGCTCGCTGCCGTGATCGAACCAGTGCTGGACGTTGAGGAGGCCGGTGCGGACGATCTCGCTGCAGGCCTGGCTTCTGTCGTTCATGGGGCCGGCCTTCGACCGCACCCGGCGCCGGTTGCGAACTTACTGCCGCGAGATCACCTTCCCCATCGCCTCGTACTCCAACTGCGCGGCACGCAACAGGAATTTGCCATCGATGCAGGTCTCCGCATCCGCCGCCAGGAACGCCGCCCGGAGCACCGCGTTGCGGATGTAGCCGCCGCTCATCACGAACGCCTGCCCCAGCTGC
>Ga0075163_10002736_pt1 | contig 23643 bp, 18 predicted proteins | sample JI1023141ADNA_FD_71478 | JGI IMG/M metagenome (GOLD analysis project Ga0075163, IMG submission 71478) | Wastewater effluent complex algal communities from Wisconsin, to seasonally profile nutrient transformation and Carbon sequestration -... | ecosystem: Engineered > WWTP > Effluent > Algae... | reverse complement strand
CTTTTGAGCCCCTTTTGAGCTTTTAAAGCCGCTGAGGAAAAGCTTAAGCTTCTCAATCGCAAGCTCGGTATCGGGAACCCAAATCCACATCTCATCTTGGTGATCGTACCTCTCTTGTCCCCCTCTAAAGAGCTCCTCGGCACTTGCAATCGTAGAAATGGTGTGGAGATGAAGCATAATTTCGCGGTTATTTGCATAGATGCTATAGGCTTTTTCCACCCATTTTTCACGAAGCTTAGAGGCTCCCTTTTGAAAGGTGGGGTAGTTCTTCGCAAAAATCTTTGTTTGCCCCACACGATTGCAGTAGTTGAGAATTTTTGTATCGGTAAAGATATTAGAACTTTCCCCTTTAAGACATCTTTCAATATTCTCATCGACCCCTTGCTCTTTATGGGCATAGACTTTGCTGTAAAGGGAATAAAAATCTTCGTTTTGAAGAAGGCGCTTTGCTCCTTTTACAGTAAAATCGGTATCTTCTTTGATATCGTCAAAGTGAACGATTTCAACCTCTTTTTTCACCATGAGTGATTTGAGGCGGTTCAGAAGAGAGGCCATACATTCAACATCGACTCGTGAAACCTTCGTTAAAAGATCGGTGTCATCCAAGATGGCATAAATAAAATGAAGATATTCGACCATTTCCCTTTTGGGAGAAACAAAATAGGAACATTGACTGCTGAGAATTTTTTTCTTTTGGAGCAAACTTTGGTAAATGCGGATCTCTTGAACACTCTTTAACGATTTTGAAACCTCTTGAAGTTGTCTATCTATCTCTTTCTCGCTCATCCCCCCAAGGCCATACTGATCGTTAATCTTAAAGGCCATCTCCGCCACTATTGCATTGGACGATTGGGCATCGCTAATGACCACTTTTGGAGGTGCATCGGTTAGAAGAGCGCTCTTATGGTGGTCGATCACGCTGATGATTTGCAGATAGGAAGGGATCTTCATCTCTTCTCGATTACAGAAATCGCGAAGGGTCACTGTCCCAAGGGTTTCTTTTTGGAGATCGGTTGAATGGACAATTCCCATAGGGATCGGACGTCCTTCATCATCGGTTTGGTTCACAGTCAAATAAGAATAATCGGCAATCTTCGCACGAATCTCTTCAATATCGGTTCGGTGACTTAAGTACTGTGGCAAAAAACCAAAAACATCTGTCTTAATGCGAAAGGCAATATTCAGGCTATCGACATATTTCCGAATCGCGCTAAAGGCATCGCTTAACATTTTAACGAGAACCTCAAGTTGAGAAAAGATTTGTGGACGATTTTCGGTCAGCCTCCCCTTCTCATCAAAAAGTTCAGATTTTAAAAGAGAACGGAGCCATGTAATAATTTGGGTGAAGTTAACAATTTCCGTTTTTTCAATCGCTAAGGCAAACGCCTCAAAGCTCGCTTCGATCCCCTCTTCAATCGCAAGGACCTTAACGAGGTAGTCATGGACAAATTTAAGCTGCCTCTTAGGAAACTCCTTTGCAGGGACGCATTCAGAGATTTTCATCTCCAAAAGAGAAGAGATCAGCGCAGACACCCTCTTTACGGTCACCTCTTTTTCTGCAAAACAAGAGATGAGCTGAATATGGAGATTCGACTCGAACCACATGAGACAGTTATTAAAAGACATGACAATTTGCCGCACCCCTTCAACATCAATGGTCCGCCAATCTCCAATGTAATACCCTTTTTTATCGGTAAGAATCACAGCATTACGCTGCCGCTCATGGTCAAAACTAAGAGCTAAATCATCAGGCTCCCTCCGTACCATCCCTCTCTGCGTCATGAGGTCCATACTGGTCAATGTCAGGGAGAGGCGGGTTTTAGCAAGGGCATCAAAAACATTTTTCCCAAAAAGATCTTCGAAAAGAAGGACAATCTCCACTTGAGATGTAGGAGGTCCTCCGGGAACATTCCAAATATGGAGCCCCTCGCTCACCTCTGCCGCAAAAGCATCGACCCAACCCCAAAAACTCGCAACCGTTGTATCTAAGTCAGGAGAGTTATGGGCAGTCACAAAGTGAGTGCCAGGATAATTTTTCCCCATTCCTATAGGAAAATAGAGTTGATAAGTATCACGTGGAATCCATTTTCCCGCAATTTTTCCACGAATCTTATATTTTTCTTCAGGCTTTAACTCTGAAAATTGATTAAGCCATAGTTCAAATGTTGAAAAGGTGTAATGAGGGATAATTTTCTCTTTTTCAACCTGAGCAATAAAGTCAACCACGCTATCCATCAGAAAGGATGGTTCAGGTGCTCTAAGAACTAAATTTGCAAGAGCTCCGTTTACAAAATCACTCTTGTCATGAAGATTTTTTTCTTGAAATTCTTTTGTACGGAAGGATGCTAAGGAAGCATCTAGTCCATCGAATTTTTGAATTTCAAAAGGAAATTCCCCTAAAAGGGTCCCCTCATTTTGGTCTTTACCCATACAAGCCACAATTTTAAAAAAACGGATTGAGCAGGACTCGAACCTGCGACCGTCCGCTTAGAAGGCGGATGCTCTATCCAGCTGAGCTATCAATCCAGATTAAACATCACATTTTAGTCATAAGAAAAATGATTTTCAAGTACAATGTGATAATACCTAAAAGATAGGAGGATAAATTGAACCTAAAAATCGGAAATGTAGAAATAGGAAAAGAGTGCCCTCTTGTTGTGATTTCAGGCCCTTGCGTCATCGAAAGTGAAGCGCATGCTTTAAAAACAGCTGAACAGCTCAAAAAAATGTTTAGCAAAGCGAAAATTCAATTCATTTACAAATCAAGTTACGACAAAGCCAACCGCTCCTCCATCGATTCTTACCGAGGGCCAGGACTTCAAGAAGGGCTCCGTATCTTGGAAAAGGTCAAAAAAGAGCTCGATGTTCCCGTCTTTACTGACATCCACCATCCAGAAGAGGCCGCTCCCGTAGCAGAGGTATGCGACGTCCTCCAAATCCCCGCCTTTTTGTGTCGGCAAACCGATCTTCTCGTCGCTGCAGGAAAATCGGGAGCTGTCATCAATGTGAAAAAAGGACAGTTTATGTCTCCCTGGGATATGGAACATGTTGTGAAAAAACTTCTCTCAACAGGAAATGATAAGATCATCCTCACCGATCGAGGAACCACATTTGGATACAATAATCTTGTCTCCGATATGCGAACCATTCCCATCCTTCAAACTTTTGGATTCCCCGTCTGTTTTGATGCCTCTCACTCAGTCCAACTTCCAGGTCAGATGGGATCTCAATCGGGAGGAGAGAGACAATTCATCCCGACTCTAGCAAAATCTGCTTTAGCAGCCGGCGCAAATCTTCTTTACATCGAATCACATGACAATCCCGAAACAGCAAAAAGTGATAAACATTCTGTCATGCCTTTTCCTGATCTCGAGCGCCTTCTTAAAGAAGCGCGCCCCCTTTACGATCTTATTCAAAGAGGGCTCTATTGATTAAACGGGCAACTTTCATCAGTTTTCTCATCCTCATCCTTTTGACGGGAGGAGCCTTTTACCAAGCGTTTCATGTTTCAAAAGAGGGCGCAAATATGGAAGAGATCCTTACCCAAGATGTGTCGATGCTCAAAAACGAAGGAAAATATCCCAATAAACAAATGCGTAGCGGTGTCTCTAAAGACCTTTGGCTTGCTGACCAAAAAAGTGGCCGCCTCCATCACCATATTGAAAGTCCCCGTTCGATCCTGACTGCCATCCAAAAAGAGGGGCACATCGAACTCACTGAACAGATGATCAATATGCACTGCTTTTCTCAAGAAAAAATCGAAGAAGAAAATGGAATTTTCAAACAAACGATCCGTTATCTTGAATCAAGCGAAGGGACCTACCATTATGCCGATCAACTTTTTGATGCCCATAGCGTCTTTTTAGCTCTCTATTCCCTTCCTGGGGAAACCCTAACCCTAATCCTCGATCCTAAAACCGCCTACCTCAAAGGAGTGGCAGATAACGTCTCCCTTTCCTTTAGTGACGGCGCTCCCAATTTTCGTGCTGAAAAATTTAAAGCCCAAATTTGCGGAGATCATCGATGAAAAATACCCTCCTCCTCCTTACTTTTCTTACCCCTCTTGTCGCTGACATCCCTTCTATCGATCTTTCCTCAGATGAAGCATACTATGATGGCGATACTTTAGTCCTCAGTGGACATGTCCAACTCGACCATGATTTTGGAACCCTTCTTGGCGACAATGTTTTTTCTCTTAAACAACGAAAACTTTTTGGGAAACATACCCTGCAGTCCATCGAAACAGAAGGGAAAACCATCCTTATAACCCATGAAAATGCATCATTCACAAACTATGGAACAATGAAACTTGATCGAGATGAACTTTTCATGACATGTGATAACCCCATAGGAAAACAGCTCAAATACGAAAAAGACACCCTCCTCCTTTATGCAGATAGCGCACGGATTGAGTACGCCCTCCAAGGATTTGAGATGAAACCCCACGCCATCTATCTCGATGGGAATGTGAAAATCCTCTCCCATAACCTTTCTTACCCTTTAAAAAAAGGGCTTGCTGACCATATCTTCCATAATCCCATTGAGCAAAAAACCCACCTCACTGGAGACGAAGGAAAACAGGTCCTCTTTTGGGATGAAGAGAAAAAACTCTCCCTAAGTGCCCCTGAAATTCTTATCGAACATGGCAAAGAAGATCTCGTTAAAGGGGTGGGAACTGTCCGCTTTACATTCACAGAAGAAGAAGGAAAAAAAATGAATGAACTTTTATACCACAAGAAAGACGAATGATCCTCAAAGTAAAAGACCTTTCTAAATCTTATTCAGGAAAAAAGATCGTTAACGGTCTTTCCTTTAGCGTCCGGGAAGGGCAAGTTGTAGGACTCCTTGGACCTAATGGAGCTGGAAAAACAACAGCCTTCTACATGACCATTGGTCTTATTAAGCCCGATGGAGGTTCGGTTTGTTTCCAAGAGCATGAAGTGACAAGTTCCCCCGTCCATATCCGTGCAAAAATGGGAATGGGATACCTCGCTCAAGAACCTTCTATTTTTCGGAATCTCACAGTGGAGCAAAACATCCTCTGCATCCTTGAAACCCTTCCGATCACCCGCCAAGAAAGAAAACACCGCCTTGAAGAACTTCTCGAAGAACTTCACCTCACCTCCCTCGCAAAAAAACGGGCAGCAACCCTTTCAGGTGGCGAAAGGCGCCGCTTAGAGATCACCCGCTCCCTCGTCACCAATCCCCGCCTCCTCCTTCTCGATGAGCCCTTTGCAAACATTGATCCCCTGACCATCCACGATGTCAAGCTCATGATCCGTCACCTCACCTCTAAAAACATTTCGGTTCTCATCACCGATCACAACGCCCGCGAAGTCTCTTCTATCGTCGACCACTCCTACCTCATCCAAGAAGGACGGGTCACCCATTCGGGAACCATCGCCGACCTTCTTGCGAGCAAAGACGCCCGCTCCACCTATTTCGGCGAAGACTTCGAACTCTAACTTATTTAAAATTAAATGGTATGGATCGCTTCAATGAGGATCGAAGGAGAAAGGGATGTCAGGCAATCGCTCTTTCCTGAACCGCCACAACCCGGTTGGTAGCAGGGGCGACAACTCATGGGAAGGGTGACCACCCGGGCGTAAGGGTTCCGATAAGGACCCCAGTTCTGATCACAAGTCGGACCAAAGATCGCAACAGTTGGTTTTTTTAAAGCGCTTGCCAAGTGGAGTGGCACCGAATCAACAGTCACAAGAAGATGTGCCCCATCAATGATTGCGCCCAATTCTTTCAGAGAAATTTTTCCAGAAAGATCGATCACCCCAGGATTTTCCTCCGCAATCTGATGGTTCATCTCCCTTTCAATCGGGTCAGGACTTGCTGTTAACACCACCTGTTCCCCCTTTTCTTGAAGGGTCCGAATCGCTGCAGACATCGTCGAGACTGGAACCGTTTTAAACATCCACCGCGAAACAGGGTGGAATACAACATACCTCTCAGGAAGGAGCTCTTTCACCCTTGCCCTGGCAGCTTTTGGAATATGGAAAAAGAGATTGCGTTCCTCCACCTTTGGGAAAAGACCTAACACTCGAAGAGCATCGAGATTTTTCTCCACCGTATGGCGAGGACGAGGGGTATGCTTGATCACATGAGTGTAACACTCTTTCTTTCTCTTCATTCCGCCCCCCTCTGGATCAAAACCCACCGCAAACGGAGCTTTAGACACCTTTGCAGCAATCGCCCCTCGGTCTCCCTCCGTTAAGTTAATGACGAGATCATACCGTTTATCTCTAATCTTCTTCAAAAGCTTCATTTCTTGAATATAACGCTTAAAAAAGGGAAGTTTTTTCCATTCCTTATCGTAGAGAAGAAAATCATGAATCGCCGGGTGTCCTTCAAGCATCGGATACGTATCACGGTAAATGTACCCTTCAATCTCTAAGTGAGGATACCGCTCCTTCAGTATCGAAAAAACAGGGCTCGCAAGGAGGACATCTCCATGGTGGCGCAATTTAGCAACTAAAACCTTCTTTATTTTCCTAAAATCGAGTTCCACAAGCGGGCTTCTATTGTTCGTGATGGATAATCCTCAGGATTATACCTGAACCCATAATATTCTAAAAAGAGAAGGCGGAGTCTTTCTCCCATATCGGAAAGAAGCATCTCCCTTTGCTCACCTTCACTAATAAAATTTCCCCCTCTTAAAAAAATCGTTCCATATCCCACAAAAAATGCCACACTAATGTGATAGATCGCTCTTATCATAAACGAAAGCTTCTGAAAAGGTCCCCACTCCTCATGATTGCACGCAAGGATCCTCCCTCGGAGGGCATTCTTTTGTTTCATATACTCTAGAGACTTCTCCTTTGAGTCCTTGTTTCGGACAGCTTCAAGTAATAGAGTCCCCAACGCTTCAGGAGGAAGGGCCGCATACGCATTTTCGAACTTTTCTTCCGTTAAAGCTTTAAAGTCCTTATTTGGCGCTTGATTAGCCTTCTTCCATAGATCCATGTAGCGTCCCTGATCAAGGACCACATCGTTTATCCCAAATGTACTAGAAATTTTCCCATCCTTCATGGGGCAAGTATACCCCTCATACACCGACTGTCCAGATTGAAACCACTCCACAATCTTTTCTGGAAGCTTTGGAGCAATAACACTCCCCAGATGAGACATCCGAAAAAAACACCCACAAGTTTCAATAATAACGCGAGGATCTCCTGGAATCTCCTCCTCTAATGTCTCGCAATGTTCTCCCTGGCAACGACATTTAAAATCATAGATAAGCGTTGTAATAGGCTCGGACATCGTGACCTCCTTAGGCTGAAAAGATTGTAAAGAGAATTCTTTAAATCGTCAAGTTGTTTTTTAAGCAGTAATGAATTATGATTTGTCGAATACAAGGAGACAATTATGTCAAAAGAACAAACCCTATCGATTATTAAACCCGATGCTGTCCAGAAAAATCACATTGGAGAGATCCTCTCCCGTTTTGAAAAAGGGGGACTCAAAATCGCTGCCCTAAAAATGAAACAACTCACCCGCGAAGAAGCCGAAGGATTTTATGCCGTCCATAAAGAGCGCCCCTTCTTTAAAGACCTCGTTGATTTCATGATCTCAGGACCTGTAGTGATCTCTGTCCTTGAAGGAAAGAATGCCATCCAAAAAAACCGAGATCTCATGGGAGCCACCAACCCTAAAGATGCTGCCCCGGGAACGATCCGTGCAGACTTCGCAGAATCGATCGATGCAAACGCCGTCCACGGCTCAGACGGACCCGACACAGCAAAAGTAGAAGTTGCCTACTTCTTCGAAAAAGAAGAGGTCTGCTGCTAAAGCAAATTAAGAGGTACGCGTTCATTAAGAGAGCTTCATCGAGAAATAAGAAAAGTCACCGGCCCATCATTGATGAGCGTGACTTCCATCTCTGCACCAAACTGCCCCGTCGCTACTTGTTTTTCTCCAAGAAGCTCTCTCCCCTTTTTCACAAACGCTTCATAGATTTTTTCCGCTTGATCTGGAGGCATTGTCTCAATAAACGAAGGGCGCCTTCCCTGCTCACAATTTCCATATAAAGTAAATTGAGACACCACTAATAATCCCCCTCCCACATCGATCAGAGAACGATTCATTTTCCCCTCATCATCTCCAAAAATCCGTAGATGGACCACCTTTTCGACAAGCCAAGGAATTTTCCCTGCATCATCATCCTTGTGAATCCCCAAAAAGAGCAAAATCCCTTTTTCAATCGCTCCCACAATGTTACCTTTGACAGTCACCTTTGCTTCTTTAACTCTTTGAATACATGCACGCATAATACCATACCAATCCTAAGTAACCTGAGTTTTGAGTTTATTTCACTCATTCTCAGGTTAAGTAGATTCTTCATAAAAAAACAGGAGATTTTCGAGACAAAAATACAGTTGGAGATCGCAAATAATACTCTAGAAATCCACCTTGAAAAACTTTAGTCTGATAACTAAGGGAATTGCAAATACTCAAGTCAAAAGGTATCATTCATTGAGGCGACGTTTGAGTTGATCGAGTTCTTCCTGGATCCCTTCGGGAAGATGGTCTTCAAAAAGGGTAAAATAATCGGAGAGACCATCCACCTCTTTAAGCCACGCCTTTTTCTCGATGGTAAAGAGCTCCTCTCTTGCCTCAAAATTCTTTGGGATGATCCCCACTGCCGTCTCTTCTCCCTCTGCTGATCCTTCGCACCGCTCAAAAATCCATTTTAGGACTTTCATGTTTTCACCAAAGCCAGGCCAGAGAAATTTCCCCTCTTTATCTTTGCGGAACCAGTTGACATGATAGATTTTAGGCGCTTTATCCCCTAAAAGTTTTCCCATCTCAAGCCAATGGGCAAAGTAATCTCCCATATTATATCCACAGAAAGGGAGCATTGCAAAGGGGTCGTGACGGAGTTTTCCCACTTTTCCCGCTGCTGCTGCTGTCATCTCCGAAGAAAGAGAGGCCCCTAAAAAGGTTCCGTGCTGCCAGGAAAAACTTTCAACCACAAGAGGAACGACACTTTCCCTCCGTCCTCCAAAGATAATCCCCGAAATAGGGACTCCTTTGACATCTTCAAAAGCAGGGTCGATCACAGGACATTGTCTTGCAGGCGCTGTAAACCGGGCATTAGGGTGAGCGGCTTTCTCTTCCGACTCAGGGGTCCAATCGTTTCCTTTCCAATCGATGAGATGAGGAGGAGGTTCACGAGTCATCCCTTCCCACCATACATCTCGATCATCAGTCAGCGCAACATTGGTAAAAATGGAATTTTCTTTAATCGATTCCATCGCATTGGGATTAGAATCATAAGATGTTCCAGGTGCGACCCCAAAAAAGCCATACTCAGGGTTAATAGCATAAAGCCTTCCCTCTTTTCCTATCCGCATCCACGCAATATCATCCCCTACACACTCCACTTCCCAGCCAGGCAGGTTGGACTTAAGCATGGCAAGGTTTGTTTTGCCGCAAGCACTCGGGAAAGCCGCCACAAAATATCTCTTTTTCCCTTCAGGATTTGTAATGCCCACAATGAGCATATGCTCTGCCATCCACTTCTCATCACGGGCCTTTACAGAGGCAATCCGGAGTGCTAAACACTTCTTTCCCAAAAGAGCGTTTCCCCCATACCCACTTCCAAACGACCAAATCTCTCGCGACTCAGGAAAATGAACGATATACTTATCATCAGGACGGCAGGGCCAAAATGAATCCTCTTGTCCTTCTTTCAATGGAACTCCTACAGAATGAAGGCATGGGACAAATTCCCCACTCGTCCCGAGGGTCTCAAGGGCTTTTTTCCCCATCCGTGTCATGATAAAGGTATTGGCAACGACATAAGGGCTATCGGTAATCTGCACTCCAATTAAAGAAAGGTCAGACCCAAAAGGGCCCATACTAAAAGGGATCACATACATCTTCCGCCCTTTCATACACCCCTGAAAAAGAGGGAGAAGGGTTCCTTTCATCTTTAAGGGATCTTCCCAATGATTGGTAGGTCCTGCATCCTCTTTTTTTTGAGAACAAATAAAGGTACGATCTTCAACGCGAGCAACATCTCGCTCATCCGAGCGACACCAAAACGACTTAGGTCGCCCGCTGAGTTTAACAAAAACTTTCTGATTCACAAGCTCTTGACAGATCGCATCATGCTCTTCTTGCGAACCATCGCAGATGACAACTTCATCAGGAGTACACAGCCCCTGAATTTTCTCGATCCATTCCTTAAGTTTTGGGTGATTGATTTCCATAGAGTCTATCCTGTATCAACAGTCTATTATCTTCCTAATAAAGGAAGATCTTTCTCCTGTCAAAACTATATGGAGGCTTTCTTGAAGGTTTCGAGGTACTCGAGCGCCTTACCTGTTCCCATACAGACAGCTAAAAGAGGATTCGTCGCAACCACAACAGGAAGTCCTGACTCCTTGATCAATGCCTTGTCGAGTCCCTTAATCAGCGCTCCCCCCCCTGCAAGAACCATACCGCTCTCAACAAGATCGGCTGCAAGTTCAGGAGGACACCGCTCAAGGGTTTCTTTTGTGCAAGCAATGATTTGTTGGATAGGCTCAGCGAGACATTCCCGGATCTCTACAGAGTTAATCCTCTTTGTAATCGGAAGACCTGCCACCTGGTCACGGCCACGGACTTCCATTTCAAGTTCATGATCTCCAAGAGGATAAGCTGAACCGATCGTCATTTTGATCTCTTCAGCTGTTCTGGGACCAATCATAAGATTATAGGTGCGACGCATGTAATTGATGATACACTCATCAAACTCATCCCCCGCAATCCGAATCGACCGAGACTCCACAATTCCACCTAAAGAGATAATCGCAATCTCAGTCGTTCCTCCCCCCACATCGATAATCATATTCGCAGAAGGCTCATGGACTGGAAGATCAACACCAATTGCTGCTGCCATGGGTTCTTCAATCAAGATCACCTCTTGCGCCCCCGCTCTAAGGGCGCTATCTTCAACTGCACGTTTTTCTACACCGGTAATTCCTGAAGGAACAGCAATGAGGATCTTAGGCCTAAAGAGGCTACGGGAAGGGGTCACCCGAGCAATGAGTGCTTTTAGCATCCCCTCTGCAATTTCGAAGTCGGCAATCACCCCATCTTTCATCGGGCGAACCGCATGAATCTTCCGCGGCGTTTTTCCAAGCATCGCTTTTGCCTTATGTCCAACCGCCAATACTTCATTCGTCATTGAATCGACCGCAACAACCGAGGGCTCTGCGAGAACAATTCCTTTCCCTTTCACATAAACGAGGGTATTTGCTGTCCCCAAGTCAATGCCAATATCGCTTGCAAAAATCCCGGTCAACTGACCGACTTTATTCATAAATCCTTGCTTAAAACTTCTAAGGAGACTTCCTCGTCCTGCAGCTTTAACTTTCATTTTTCTTCCTTTTCAATCCGAGAACACTTTTATCCCCATAATGAATGATTCAACAAAATTGATCAAGAATTTTGCCTCCAAAGCGAGCTAACGCAACTCTCTCTATCTGCAATTCCCTCAATAAATGACCCACCATAGTATACTCAAACAACTTCAAAACTTGGATTTTCGACGGCCTGGCGCCGCCGAAAATCCAAGTTTTGAAGTTGTTTGGGTATATTTCACACCAACTTTTCAATCCTATTCGGGATATTTTTTAATCGGAGGAGAGATTTTTAAATGCTCATTTAAAAACCCGATAAAATCTTTATCCTCTAGAAACTTTATAATGCCCATCCTTTCTTTCGAAAACTTTTCAACAGTCTTGCTTCCCACTCCAACTGTAGTAAAAGAAGGGATCAAGAGATCTTTAATCGTTATCTTCTTTTTATATAAAGATTGAGCGATTGCCTTCTCTTTAAACCCTGCAAGAATTGTAGATCCAAAACACATAACATCTTCCAAATGCTCTAGATTTCTTTCAGTCCAATCGAACCAAAAAGACTCTCTTCCTCCAAAACCAAATAACAACCCTTGTAAATAGTGATTTTTAAATACTTTTTCCCAAAATAACGACTTGCTACAATTCAGTTCTTCCACCACTTCTTTAATACAAAAATCAAAACCTGCCCCTTCCTTGAAGGAGTGATAATACTTTTTCAGTATATATTCTGTGTTAACAACATTAACGAAAAGCCCTACTTCTTCCCCTTCGATAATATCCTTTCTTACAACCAACTTGTATGGCTGATTAAGAATAACTCGCCCAGATCTTTTCCATGCACTCCAAAGCTTCTTATTATTCAAATGCTGCAAAGCCATGGTTTCTTTTAGATCTTTTTTATATTCTTTATAGGTAGGAATCTTCTTTTCATTCCCATGTCTCAGGGTTGCGACTAATTCTTCATAGGATTTTATCATGGCAACCTCGGTTTGAGGAATAACATCCTTCGGATCAATGAGGAAAAATTCTGTCATCGGCTTTGACCCAATTAAAGTATAAATCCCCCCTTCTCTTATCATAATATTCTCCATCAGAATAGCTTCTGGAGTTTTTTCCTCTTTTTCTAAAAAAAATATTGTCAAAAAAAGGATAATACACAAAAATGCAACTGTAAAAGCTACTGCGACAATCAATTTTTTGCTTTTAAAATAAGGTGATGGTGATATCATGAAAAACTCTTTTTTTACTTTAGCACTCATAACTCTCTTTTGCTCAGCATATGCCAGTAATGCAAAAAGCTACTCTTTACTACTTCAAGCTCATGAGGAAGGAGATCCTTGTATTGTTGAGATTCAAGAAGAAAAAATCTTCCTTTTTCCTGAAAGAATAACTATATCTCAAGCAGGCATTTTTTTAGAACTAAACTCTTTTGGACCGATTCCCATATCTAATGTTTACTCCGGCTCTGAAGGTATCTACGTCTTATCTAAACCTTACTATGTCTGTCGGAAATGTAACCTCTCTTACTATCAGCCTGGAAATTGCAGAAAATGTGGAGGACCCCTTTTTAAAGTCCAAGGCATTTAGTTTAAGGAGGCATTCTCGTTGCTGCCAAATAATTGCAAAAAGAAGGCGACACCATATCGGATCAGGCCACAAGCTGGAAAGGTAAAAAGCCAAGGACAGTTACGATATTGGCTGTTACCCTCCAACGAACCACTGATAAACGCTTTTAGTTATACCCAAACAACTTCAAAACTTGGAATTTCGGCGGCGCCAGGCCGCCGAAATTTGCCGATCGTAAGTGACCCTCATATTTCTGTCGGTAGACGAGAGGATTGCTCCTCTCGCCCCCTTTAGAACCGTACTCACGCTATTCACGTATACGGCTCCCTCACCCTCATGGCTACTTCATCGAGTAGCTCTTCGATTCAAAGAATAGGTTCACTAGGATCGAAGGTTCTGGATATCCATTTAAGTCTAAGACCTTTTGGAATCTTTCCCAATTGTAGCTTCTCTTTTGGCTCCGTCGGTTTAGAGCACGGAACAACAATCGTTTCACTGCTTTTAGAAAAGATTTTATCCTATAGATATTATCATTTACAGCAAAATAATTCATATACCCTTTGATCACTAAAACTGTGTAGGGAATGAGCCTTTTGTTGTGTCGATATCTTATCAGGTAGCTTTTCAATTCCGCCAGTTTCTTTCGATAGCGCTCTGGATCGGTCCGGCGTTTCATCCGCCAGAACACCTCATTTCGCTTTCGATTCTTGGACTTTCCCCAGATATGCAGAAATCCCAAGAAAGTAAATGTTGACATCTTCTTTCCTGCTTTCGCATATTCTCGGGCTACTCTGGATCCACAGGGAAAGATCTTGGTTTTAGATTCATTGACACTCAGGCCGAATGTCTCCAATCTTTTGATCAATTCCCTATGGAAGACTTTGGCTTCTTTCATGCTATCAAACGTGAACAGCACATCGTCCGCGTAGCGGACGCTGTGGGCTGTGCCATGATACTGCTCTTGATTGATATACATAAACCATTCATCAAGAACGTAATGTAAATAGATGTTAGCAGTCAATGGTGATAGAATCGACCCTTGAGATGCTCCGATTTCATTACGTTGGATATTCCCATCCTTATCTATGGTGGGAGCTTTTAGTAGCTTGATGATTAAGTAGAGAAGTCTTCTGTCTTTTACCTTCTTTTGCAGAATCTTGCCGAACTGTTTGTGGGGGATTGTGTTGAAGTATTTCCTCAAATCAATATCCACCACTGCTCGACAGCGTTCTTGCAGGAGCCTTTTGTCTAGATTTGCAAGGGCCTGATGAGCATTCCGATTGGGTCGGAAGCCAAAGGAGCAATCTAGAAAATGAGGCTCGTAGATCCTTTCCAGGATGCAGCGAACTGCTTCCTGGACGATCTTATCCTCAATACAAGAAATAGCCAATGGCCGTCGACTCCCATCTATCTTAGGGATCTCTACGATCCTTGAAGGTTTAGGGTAGTATGATCCATTGCGTATCCTCTTCAGAAGCCCCTGAAGACTCGTTTCCAGCTTTCTTCCGTATTGTTCTTTCGTGATACCATCTACGCCCACAGCCTTTCTAGCATCCAGGCTATGAAAGCATGTTCGCAGGAGATCCATATCAAGCGCATGTCCAAGATTGTTGAACGTGGCTTCTGGATATTTCCGCGATCTTTGTTCAATGCGGTCAAGTTTCGTATTCAGTTTATTTACAATGCTGTGTTGTTTCACTGTTTCCCTTGCCTCCGCTTGGGGTTACTGGGGCCCTTCCCCATGTACGTGGCTTTCCCACGCTCCGAGTACTATGACCCCTCAGACTTCTCGAAGGTCATCCCATTATTCTCGTGTGTCAAACTTGATTAATGGTACCCCTAACTTGGCTTGGATGCCTCCAAGAGGGGAACTTTCGAGATCTCTCCTGTTAACTCGTCACTCCTCTTCACACATGCCAGGCACTTGGACCTCGCCGGGTCTAAATCAACCTCGCGATTTAACGGTTGATTCAGATATTGGCTTCCACGATATCAAGCGCGTCGCCCTCCCGGGATTCTGCATATTTCGAGGCTCATTCGCTTCACGCCACTTAAGGCATTCCGGCCTATGTGATTCGCTGCATACGCTCCGAGAGGACCGTCACCGGGACTCCCGCAATGCTCGCTAAGACATGAAATTCGCTCCTTTCTTTGTCTGCGGGACTTTCACCCGCAAGGTGTGACGGTTCCAGCTTGAGAAGGGTATCTTTTCTCAAGCTTTCAGGACACGTCTAATATTAGGTCACTTATGATCGACGCATTTCGAAAGCTTTCGCGTTCGCCCAAAACCAAGTTTTGAAGTTGTTTGGGTATACAAGCCCTCCGGTATTAATTCTGGTATTAATTCTTTACAAAATTTACTTGAGAAGAATACCATCCTTAAACAACGTTTTACGAATCAACCCTGGGTGCTAAAATGATTAAGAATGCAAAGCTTCTTCTCTTTTTACTCTTCCCGTTTTTTTCTCTTAAAGGGGAAGGAACATCTGATCAAGAAATCAAAGAGCGACTCCTCCTACAACAAATATTTATGCCACTACATTGGTGTATAGTTCCCTGGAATGGAGGGATGTGCTGCGCTGAAATTGCTGCTATAGAAAAAGAAAAAGTCATTGTTAGAGTCGTCGACACCACTTTTTCTCCTGATGCGTGGCCTTATAAGATTTTTAACATCGATGAAATCGTTTCTGTTCGCTCTAAAGAATGTGAAACCCGAGATGCCTTGATGGAACAGCTGACTTCTAGGCAGATCTTGAAGTCAGATAAGATTAGAGAAGCATTAATCGCGATAGACCGATCACACTTTTGTGAAACCCCCTATGTTGATCGGGCAATCGATATTCCATGTAATATGTGCATTTCCGCACCTCATATGCATGTGTATGAGTTAGAATTAGCAAAAAAATGTTTTCCCACGGCAAAAAAAATCCTAGATGTAGGATCAGGCTCCGGATTTTTAACAGCGATCTATACGTACTTAGCACCCGATGCAGAGGTATACGCAATCGATTGCTATGAAGATCTTGTCAAATTATCGGAAGAGAATTGCTCAAAAGTCCTCTCAGATGAAGCTTTTAAGCGGATTACCTTTCTTCAGGGAGATGGAGAAAAAGGATATCCAGAGGGAGGTCCTTATGACCTCATCAATGTCGGTTTTATGTGCTCAAAAATCCCCATTGAGCTTGTTAAAGAGCTCAATCGGGGTGGAGTTCTCATCGTCCCTATCCAAAAGTGGAACACTTCCTCTTACGATAAACGGCTGATCGCTGGACGAATGTGTGTTATTGAAAAGGATGAGCACGGCCTTGTTTGGGTAAAAGAAGGATTCAGTTGCTTATTTGTACCTAGCCAGAATGTTACGTCTGAAGAAGTTCAAGAACATCTTCCCAAGTAAGTTTGGTGATCGCTTCATCATCGCAGCTAACGATTTTCTTCACGATGCCCCGTTTACGGTTTTGCATCTCAACAATCTTTTCCTCGATTGTTCCGTTAGTGACAAGTTTGTAGACAGAAACCGATTCTTTCTGTCCAATGCGATGAACACGGTCTGTTGCTTGGTTTTCTACCGCAGGGTTCCACCACATATCGTAATGGATAACAGTGTCAGCACCCACAAGATTAAGACCCGTTCCCCCTGCTCTGAGAGAAACAAGGAAAACAGGAATGTTCGGATCTTCATTGAACTCTTTGACGATTTCTAAACGGTTTTTGCTCGACCCATCGAGGTAATTAAAGCGGATCCCTCTTTGCTCAAAATCACTCCGCATAATCTGAAGCATCTTGGTGTACTGCGAGAAGATCACCGTTTTATGTCCTCCCTCGATGAGAGTTTGGAGGAGTTCGACAAGCATATCATATTTTGCAGAATCGCCCATTTCTGCTTTTTCTTTCGCAAAAATTGCAGGGTGGCAGCAGATTTGCTTGAGCCGCGTAAGGATTGCAAGCACATGAATTTGCACTTTATCAAATCCATCACGGGCCACAAGTTTTGTCAATTCATCGCGGGCAGACTCTGCATAAGATTTATAAAGATCTTTCTGAACCTTGGTAAGCTGGCAGTGGTAAACGTTTTCGCTAACAGGAGGGAGATCATCCAAGACATCAGCTTTCATGCGGCGCATGATAAAAGGGGCCACTTTTTTTCGAAGATATTGAAGGTTTTTAGTCTGTTCTTCCCCTGATAGTCGGACATATTTTTCCACAAACCGATCATACTGGCCGAGAAAACCAGGCATCAAGAAGTCAAATAGACTCCAAAGTTCATCAAGTGAATTTTCAATCGGCGTTCCTGAAAGGATCAGACGGTGCTCCGCTTTTATCATTTTTGCCGATTTAGCATTGCGTGTTCCACGGTTTTTAATGTGCTGCGCTTCATCAAGGATCATGTAAGAGAAGGTCACCTTATCGTAAGCATCGATATCTTTCTGAAGGAGACTATAGGAGGTGATAATCACATCATAATTTTTGATCTCTTTGATCAAACTCTTCCGTTGGTTCGGCATTCCATCAATAATGAGTGTCTTTAGATTTCCATTAAACTTATGACACTCTTCTTGCCAGTTGTAGAGAAGAGAAGTTGGACACACCACGAGAGCAGGACTTTTTGTTTTTTCCATGTGCTGCGTCAGGGCAACAATTGCCTGAAGGGTTTTACCAAGACCCATGTCATCAGCAAGAATCCCGTTAAGATACATGAGACGGAGACGCTCTAGCCAATGAACTCCCTCTTCCTGATAGTGACGGAGCTCTGCTTTAACTGTTTTTGGAACAGGGCTAAACTCAAGAACTTTTTCTCCAAGCATTTGCTCACGAATTTCCTTGAGTTTAGGAGTCATTTTAAAAGTCACAGGGAGCCCTTCAAAACTCTTTTCATCAATATTTGCAAGGTTCCAAATGGGGCGCTCTAATTTCTTATTTTCAAGGTGTTCGATCCCCAGTTCATCAAAGAGCTGCACCACAGCCCCTACTTCTTCAAGGTCAAGGACCAAGATTTTAGGGATTTTATTCCCCCCTGTTTTTCCTTTCGTCTCTTTTTTCTGCCCCATATCGAGTTCGAGATAAGCGCGCCGAGAAACAATACAATCCCAAAGACGATCGACAGAGACCCCTTTAAGGGCACCTTTCACTTCTAAGTTCATGTCATAGGTGTCGAGACGTTCGGTACTGGTAAGTGAAAGAGTAAACTTCGTCTGATCGTAGATAAATTGATCGAGAAGATTTTGAGGACAGTTAAATTTAACCCGATGTTGATTTCTGGGAATAATATCGGTCATAAACTCGATAATTTTCTTTTCCGTTTTCGCAGCAAAAATCTGCTGCTCTTGATCAAAAATAAAATCTTGGAAGAGGTCATCGATAATTTTTTGCTCCTCGACAAGGTTGCGCGCCACAATCCCCTCTTCCGTCACAAAAGAATGAATATCTTCAAACGTCAACTTTTTTGTCGAAGCAGGAACAACATGTTTGTCATATTGAAAGGAGAGGGTAGCATCGAGCTCACCATTGAGGAAAGTCAGATCACAAATTGCTTCAATAGATTGTGCAAAAGGGAGGGTCGTGAAATGTTCCACAGCGCCCCCGAGATCCACTTCAGCAAAACGGGCCATTTCAGGAAGAGCATTTTCCACAAACGTTCCAAAAAGAGGCTCTGGGATCGTCATCTCTCTCATGGGATAGAGACTTCGGAGATGTTGCCGCGTAATAAGCTCAGGGAACCGATAATAAACATGGTTATAGATGATCCCTGGCTTAGCACATTCGAAAAAACGGACATCCTCAAGCATGATTTTTTGTTGATCAATGAGAAGTGTGGGATTTAAAAGGATCTTTGTTGTGGGAGGATGGATGAACTCGAGCCCCACATTAATGTGAGCATTGGATTTCGAAAAATGAATAGGTGACTCTAAATTTTCTTCAAAAAGACAAGGAAGGGTAGGAAGTTCATCCTCTTGAAATGCATATCCCTTTTTCTTGAGAAAATTAGACGCAACCTCTTCTCCTTTTGCTAAAATCATTCCAAAGATTTTCACATCAAGGGTCGCCATCTTTTGAGCCCGCTCACTTGCGACTTTTTCAGGAAGCTTAGCATAATCCATAACAAGGCGAGCAATTTCTTGCTCACTTTCATCAAAAGACTCCACTGAAAAAAGGTGTCTTTTACCCCCTACATAAATAGGTTCCTGATAACGAAGAGCATCTAAAAACTGACGGATGTTTGGGATATGAAGAGGTTTTGATCGAGAAGGAAGACGAAGAGCAAGCTGTAGTTCCACATCGCCCCCTTTTTTAGGAAAATGAAAGATCACAGCAAGTTCCGCTTTTTCAATTCCTAGCTTTTGCTCTGGTAAAAAGAAGGGAGATTTTGCTAAAAGTTCCGAAGCCCCGACATATTCTTTAAGGAGCTCCCTTTGATATTCTTCATCCTTTCTTTCTGCCTCCTTCGACTCTGCTTGCTTAACCGCTTCTAAAAGCTTTTCCTTTTCTTCATTTCCGAAATTTTCATCTTCAGTCATCTCTTCTAAATTGGTCTCTTTAGAATAGTTAACCAAAATCTCATCTAAGCACGATTCCAAGTAAAAAAGAACAGCTGCTATATGTTGACAATCATAATGATAAGGACAGTCACAATTCGAATGAATCGTCTCACTTTCTAACCGATCAATCTCGATTTCACTTTCATAGGTATTCTTATATTGCCCCAAAACCTGAGCGCTAATGCGGATCGAGGTCCCGTCCAAATGAAGAATTTTTGCCGACAGAACTTTCTTATCTTCAAAAAGATCCTTCCCCTCTTTAAGCATTGTAGAAGAAAAGTCCTGCTTTAGCTTTCTTAAATTCAACATTTTTATATTTACCTCATCACTTTAAGACAGTCTTAAGAACCACGCTCGGTATATCTATGACTACCCTTTTCACCCAAAAAAATTCAACATTTTTTTTTCAGTTAACCCCAAGAAAAATATTCGTTTTGAAAAAAAAATGTAGGGATGGTATCGTCGTTTCCTTAGCTTAGTGTGCGGGTGTAGCTCAGTGGTAGAGCATCACGTTGCCAACGTGAGGGTCGTGAGTTCGAATCTCATCACCCGCTTTTTTCATCATAATTAACTGATTTTAGGCTTATGACAGAACAAAAAGAATTTAAATCGGACACAGTAACATTTACTTTAGAAAGACAACCGGGATGTAAGGTTGAATATAAGGTCAAGGCCTCGCCGGAAGTGGTGAAAAAAGCCCGCCAAGAAGCGGTTAAGTCAGTTTCTAAAGAGGTTTCCCTTCCTGGATTTCGAAAAGGACGTGCTCCCAGCCACCTTATTTTGAAAAAATTCGAAGGACCTGTCAATGAGCAGTGGGACAAAGCCATTGCCGATGAAGTCTTTCGTGAATGTCAAAAACTTGCCCATACTCCCCTTCTTAGTAGTGACGCCCAAATCAGTTTCAATATCCAAGAGCGTTCCCTTGAAGAAGGAGCTCAAATGACCTACACCTTTGAGAGCGAGCCTCTCGTCCCTGATATCAGCTTGGACGATCTCGAACTCGAAGAGGTTAAACGAGAAACAATTGATGAGAAGGTTATCGAAGAAAACATTAAAGATATCCAAAGCTATTTTGTCACGTGGGAAAAGGTAGAAGGAAGAGGAGTAAAAGAGGATGATCACGTCGTCATCGATGTTGATATCATCGAAGAGACCCCTCCCCAAAAAGCGCTCACAAATGCCCGCTTTGAGGTTAAGAAAGGTAAGATGGCCCGTTGGATGCACACCCTCCTTATTGGGATGAACCCTGGAGAGGCAAAAGAGGGGATCAGCAAGCCTGATGAGGATGCAACCGATCAAGACAAAGAGTCCATGCCCCCAAAAAAGGTCCGCCTCACCCTTCAATCGATCGAAACAGCAATATATCCCCCTCTTGATGATCCTTTAGCTCAAAAAATGGGAGCTAAAAACGCAGAGGAGCTCCGCAAAAACCTTGAAAAACTCCTCAACAAACGAGCAGATGACCACGTCCAAAAAGAGTACCGTGAACAAATGAGCTCTTATCTCTTAGAAAAGTATCCTTTCGAGCTCCCTCAAACACTTCTCCAAAAAGAGACGCAGTTCCGCATCAAACAACTTGTCCAAGACCCTAGCTTTCAGCAAAAGCTCATGGGGATGAGTGGAGAAGAGCGAAAAGAGACCATTAAAGATATCGAAGTGCAAGGAGAAAAAGCGGTCCGTCTTTTCTACATCTCTCGAAAAATCATTCAAGACAACAATATTCATATCTCTCCTAGTGAAGTTCAGAAAAATATTAATACCCCTTTAGACGCGATGTTTAGCGACCACTCCGACCTTTATAGTGCAAAAGAACACTCCCAAGAACAACGAGCCATTGCAACATCTCGCCTCATCTTAACTAAAGCTGAAGACTTCCTGATCTCTAAAGCAAAAGTTGTTCCTCCAAAACCAAAGAAAAAACCGGCCACACCGAAAAAAACAGAAGAAGACAAAAAAGAGGCGCCCAAAAAAGAAAAAGAAGGGGCCCCAAAAAAAGAGAGTCCCAAAAAACCGGCACCCAAAAAGACAACTTCAGCAAAAAAAGTGGCTCCTACAAAGAAAACACCGAAGAAGACTTGACCTGAAGCGGTTCTCCTAGGTATAACAGGAGAAAACGTTAATTGAAGGAATCTTATGCCCCTTATCCCCTATGTGATTGAAGATACTGGACGTGGCGAACGTTCAATGGATATCTATTCCCGTCTTTTAAAAGATAGGATCATTTTTATTGGTACAGAGATCAACGACCAAGTAGCCAATGCTGTCGTCGCTCAGCTGGTTTTTCTCAAAGCAGAAGATCCCAAAAAAGATATCAGTATTTATATCAACTCCCCAGGAGGATCGGTCACTGCAGGGTTTGCCATCTACGATACCATGCGGTTTTTGGGGCTTGGCATTAATACCTACTGCATAGGACAAGCAGCCTCTTTCGGCGCTCTTATCCTCTCGGCAGGAACCAAAGGGAAACGGTTTGCTCTCCCCAATAGCCGGATCATGATCCACCAACCCCATGGAGGAATCACTGGATCCTCTGCCGATATCCATATTCAAGCTCAAGAAATATTGCGGATGAAAAAAGTGATCGCTGAAATCATCGCTGAACATACCGGGCAACCTTTAGAAAAGGTCCTTGAAGATTCAGACCGCGACTTTTTTATGGGCGCTGAAGAAGCTGTCAAATATGGACTGATTGATAAAGTTGTCGAGCCCTCCAAAGGAACCCAAGGAAAATGAGTCACTCCAACCACGAATCCGAAGACATCGCAACCTGCTCCTTCTGCGGACGGACAGAAGAGGCTGTCGACAAGCTCGTCTCAGGGCCTAATGCTTTTATTTGTGATAAATGTGTCCGCCTCTGCATGGATATCGTCGACAAAAAAGTCGTCAAACACGAAATCAAGCTCCTTAAGCCAAAAGAGATCAAAATACGCCTTGATGAATATATCATCGGTCAAGAAAAAGCAAAAAAAACCATTTCCGTTGCGGTCTATAACCACTACAAGAGGATCCGCTCCCTTGCCAATGAACAAAATAAGATGCAGTATGGTAAATCGAACGTTCTTCTTCTGGGACCCACCGGTTCAGGAAAAACACTAATTGCGCGCACCCTTGCAGAAGTTCTCGATGTTCCCTTTGCGATTGCCGATGCAACAACGCTGACCGAAGCGGGCTATGTGGGAGAGGATGTTGAAAACATCATCCTCCGTCTTGTGCAAAATGCTGACTATGATATTGCCCGCGCCGAACAAGGGATTATCTATGTCGATGAAATCGATAAGATCCGTAAAACAACAGGAAACGTCTCCATCACCCGCGATGTTTCAGGAGAAGGTGTCCAACAATCCCTCCTTAAAATCGTTGAGGGAACCATTGCCAATGTCCCTCCCAAAGGGGGACGGAAACACCCCAACCAAGAATACATCAAAATCAACACACAAAACATCCTCTTCATCGTCGGGGGCGCTTTTGTCAATCTTGATAAAATCGTTGCAAAACGTCTAGGAAAAGGGGTGATCGGCTTTGACACAAAACAGCAAGATCGGGCCTTTGATGCTACAGAGACCAACTACCTCCTCTCAAAAGTGGAAACTGAAGATCTCATAGAATTTGGACTCATTCCCGAGTTTGTCGGTCGTTTCAATAGCATTGCTAACTGCAACGAGCTTACCCTTGAAGACCTTGTCGACATTCTCGTTAAACCGAAAAATGCGATTATCCATCAATATATCGCCCTTTTTGCTGAAGATGGTGTGGAACTCGCTTTCACCGACGATGCTCTCAAAGCCGTTGCTGAAAAGGCCAAAAAATCAGACACCGGCGCTCGCGCCCTCCGGATGATTGTTGAAACGCTTCTGATGGATCTCATGTATGAAGCCCCCTCCGATCCGACCATCAAAAAGGTGATCATCGAAGAAGAGACCGTGAGAGAGGACAAACCCCCTGTCATCAAACACTCTAAGGAAGAAGCTAGTTAAGATAAAGTCTCTTGAACTTTGCATCGTTCTGTGAGAGCTTGCATAGTCCATCACCGGTGAGGAATGCTGAAGCAGTAAAGCTATCTGAAACAAATTGACTTATATTCCATCCCACATAGTCTTTTTGATATGCATCTAAACTATCTTTGAACACCTTTTGGACAATTTCAGGTGCTTGGTTATAACCTCTGATACCGTCTTGAAAATCTT
>Ga0075163_10002735_pt1 | contig 23645 bp, 18 predicted proteins | sample JI1023141ADNA_FD_71478 | JGI IMG/M metagenome (GOLD analysis project Ga0075163, IMG submission 71478) | Wastewater effluent complex algal communities from Wisconsin, to seasonally profile nutrient transformation and Carbon sequestration -... | ecosystem: Engineered > WWTP > Effluent > Algae... | reverse complement strand
AGCGTGTGCCCTCTAATATCCAGAACTTTGATATTGGTATTGCCGGCCCTCTTGCTGGATTTGTATTAGCCATCGGTATACTCTTTTATGGCTTCACCCATTTGCCCGAGCCATCCTACATTTATCAGATTCATCCTGAGTACGAAACCTATGGTGAGAACTTTGCTGAACAAGCCTATCTTCCCAAGGAGGGTGTTATCGATATCGTAGTGGGTAAAAATCTTTTGTTTATGTTCTTCGAGAAGTTTGTGGCAGACCCTGAACGCATGCCCAATCCTCATGAACTCATGCATTATCCCTTGTTGTTCGCTGGTTTTTTGGCACTTGTATTTACTAGCTTAAACTTATTGCCCATAGGACAATTGGATGGTGGCCATGTGTTGTATGGCTTGGTTGGGTACAAGCGTCATAAGCAAATAGCCTCTTTTATTTTTATTGCTTTTCTCTTGTATGCAGGTTTTGGTTTGTTAAGGCCATCTGATCCTATAGAGGACTTAGTGGTTTACATTCCGATGTATATCTTTTTCCTGTATATCTGTTTTCAAGGACTAAAGCTGGAAAGGCGCGATGCAATCATGTATGTCTTTATTGTATTTGCTGTACAGTTTGCGTTGGCGTGGATGTTCCCTGCAGTGAAGGGCTATTCAGGATGGTTGTTGTTCGCTTTTATGCTGGGCAGATTCCTTGGAATAGATCATCCTCCGTGTTTGATAGAAGTACCGCTAGACCCTGCGCGAAGATGGTTAGGTTGGTTAGCGGTGGTGATCTTTATACTAAGCTTTACACCAGCACCCCTGTAAGATTACCGAATGACTATTTTTCGGGTAATCACCTTGTTGCCAACGAGTAGTTGAAGCACTGCCAAACCCTGATGTCTGTTAAGAAGCTGAACATAGGTGTGATCATTGTATTGCTCTTGGGAAAAGGCAAGCGCTTGTCCATTGACTGTTCGAATGTTTAATACGGTAGAGGGTTGATTAATCGTAAAATGATTTTCAACGGGATTGGGAAAAATACTGACTTCCAATTCAGGAGTCTCAATACCTGTTGTTATTTCACCAGTGCCAAAGATCGGGCGCATCATAACAGCTCCATAGACATTAGAAGGAGGCAACCACACACCATTACTATTAGAGAAAAGTTTATCAGCATGATCAGCTGAGCGATCTAGTCCGATGGTGATGGTTCCGTTGGCAGGTTGTTCCCAGCCGATATAGAATACACTGGGAACATAAACTGCGCTTTGCAGCGGAATGGTTTGAAAGACATTGACACCAGGCCGTTGAACAGGAACGACTTCATCTAATAACAAATTTCCCGGCTCGCCATTAATGTCATCATACACTTGAAAGTTCATGATGTTGCTAAGGTTGCCAGAAAGGGTGGGAAAATAGACAGATACTCCCGTGAGTGTGTCCGATTCATTTGTTAATTGGGTGAAGCGATATGCTGCACGATTACCTGCTTGTGCAAGCCCGACCGAATACTCTGCCTCACCATCATCGTAGGCATAAAATTCACTGATGGTATAGATTGTTTGTGTGGAGTCATTTCTTCTAAAGTCAATTGGGTTAAAGATGAAATCATCGTAATCGGCATTGGTCGGTTTGGGTACCGAGTAAATGGATAAATTATCGTTAGAGGTTAGGGCCAAAGTGATGCTAATCTGTGTAGAATCGGCAGAGGGATCAAAGACAAGAGGATCATTAAAATCAGGAAGCACTTTTAACGTTTCCTCGCGTTTTCCGAAAGGAAGAATAAATAAGCCAACAGCTTTGTCGAGGGAGTCTTCGTGAACTGCGCCAACACCCAATTTGAAATTGGTGGCTTTCAGATAGCTGTATTCATTCAGCGGAGTTTGTTCATTTTTTTGTGTAGCGTATACGTAGCGAGGGGCTGCAGAAACTCGGTTGTTAATAAAGTGATCCTTCGGCACGGCATAATAGTCGCCAAATAAAGAAGTCAGGGGAGAGGAAATACTTCGATCTGGGAACGAGAAATCAGTCGCGAAGCGGTGTTCATTTAAATAAACATAATCGACAATCCATGTGTCGAAAGGCCCTGATCTGCGACCATAGCGTGAGATTCGAAATTGAAAATCATTATGAAAGAATTCTTCTCCTTCTACTTTCTGGATAAAATCAAGGAAGATGGATGGGTCTGGGGCAACGGGAACTTTCAGAAGAGCAACGGGCACCCAGGCGTTCTCGGCATTTTTAAAATCTACCTGTAGATAATCTGCAGGGTCAGGAGCCTCCCCATGCCCTTTCCATTGATAAACAAAACTAAGAAAAACACTATCGCGATTTTCGATCGCTACTTCGGCCAAACGTATAGGCCGGGAAACGAGTGTGTCAGTAAAGCCATTCGAAGTCAGATCTGTTGTGTAAGGATTACCCTCTCCATTTAATCCATCAAACACGGCCGCTCCAACGCTGGGAGGTTGGATAGCAGCTCCATCAACGATGTCTACGCTTTGTGTATCACTCCACAGTGTATCAGCGGGCGTTCCTGAGAAGGAAAAATCATCCCAAAAGGGTAAGGGCATGGCTGTTGTTTCCTGCTGGCGCATGGTCGCCTTTGGTTCCTTAGCCTGCTTGGCTCTTGGATAAATCTTGAATTGTGCTTGTGAGGTGAATGATATGAGTAGGATAAAGAAGATAATGCTGAATCGACAATTGACAATTGATGTATGACAATTGGAACTGTAAACCGCCACTAATTTGCTGAACGTTAAAACTTGCACGAATCGGTTTAGTTATCAATTTCTTCTTCTGCCTCGACTTCTTCCTCCGATAGAGGGGTGCCTTCTTTGCCAATCCACACTTCTACGGCATCTCCGGCACGTAATTTTGTACTAGGCTCAGGAACTTGCTTCAAGATAACGATGGGACTTTGGTTGGTAGTATCCCCTACAACATTGATCTCACCCAGCTGTAGGTTGGAACCAAAGATAATGACCTCCGCATCCTCTAGTGAAAAACCGACAATATCGGGTGCATTGATTTCTGTTTTTCCACCATCTTCCACGTATAAATCAATAACGGCTCCTTTGGGCAAACGAATACCCGGCTCTACTTTCTTGCCACCTACACGCATTTCTTTTACGACTGATAAAAAAGGACCTGATACGTACGTAATGTGACCCAGTTTTAATTCATATCCTCTCAGTACAGCCTCTGCGTTGATCAATGATCCGTCTACGAGATTCGGTAAAGGAACGGTGGGTGGCGTAATCCGATTCACCGAAATGAAAATTTTTCGATTCTCTTTTACCTTTGTTCCTGCTGCGGGATATTGTTTTAAAATTGTAAGCGGAGCATATTGAGACGAATACGATGAATCATTTACTTCATAGCGCAGATTTCGTTGTATCAAAAAATCTTCCAACTCCGAGATATTCATCCCCTCTACATTCGGCACGGTTATCGTCTCTCCATGATTGGTGGAAGAGGGCAGGTAGATATAGAAATAGGAAATTCCAATCGTAAAAAAGATTGCCAAGGCGACTAGCATGCTAAGCAGCAGACCACCGAGTGAATTGGATTTGTATATGGCAAAAGGATTCTTCATGGGGTAGGATTCCTGCAGGTTAATACTTAAGCGAAGACGTAAAACTTCGCTCGATTCGTTTACTCTTCTCATAGCGTTCTACCGCTATGTCAATCAATTTGCTAATGAGTTCACTAAAACCAATGCCGCGCTCTTTCCACATAACCGGATACATGCTGGAGTTCGTAAAACCGGGAATCGTGTTAATTTCGTTAACGTAGACTTTTGTTCCGGAGAGAAATAGATCTACCCGTGCAAAGTCCTCACAACGTAATGCCTGAAATGCTTTTACAGAAAGCGTTCGTATTTTTTCAATGCTTGCTTTGGTAAGGGAAGCGGGTACATCAATGCGCACCGCAGTAGGGTCTACATACTTGGCATCGAAAGTGTAGAATTCATATTTTTTACTGATGACGATTTCTCCCGGAAGAGAAGCCTGTGGAGGATTGTTGCCTAAGATGGCACATTCCACTTCTCTTGCCTTAATAAATTCTTCAATGATCAACTCATCATCATACTTGAAGGCTTCCTCTATGGCTTTGGTGAAGTCTGCTTGCTTCTTTACTTTGGTTACACCAACAGAAGATCCGAGATTGGCTGCCTTTACCATGAAGGGCATTCCTAATTTCTTTTTGACCTCAGCAAATTTTATTTTCTCACGCTCCGTATAGTGGAAAGCCATGTATTTGGCCACCGGAAGTTTAGCGGCTTCAAGTACACGCTTGGCAACTACCTTGTTCATCGATAAGGAAGAACCTAAAACCCCCGTACCAACCATGGGTATGTCCAGTGCTTTCAGCATTCCTTGTATGCTTCCATCTTCTCCATCGGTGCCGTGCAGCACGGGAAAAATAACATCGGCCTGGAAACGCTCTTCGGTACTGAGTAAAATAAATCCGCGATGTTGAGTATCCAGGATGACGCCCAGCGGCTTACCTTGTTCGATATCTTTACTTACCCCCTTTGTTAGAAACCATTGACCCTTTTTACTTATCCCAATAGGAATGGCTTCAAAAAGGCTTTTGTCAATGAATTCAAAAATGTTTTTGGCGGAGTTGACAGAGACTTCATGTTCCACTGAACGGCCTCCGTATAAAATGACAATATTCTTCTTAGTCGACATATAAAATGAATGGGCTAAGATAAGCAAATCATGGCGCCTGTATGAATACTTTTTGGCTATAATAGCGGTTATCCACTTTCATGTGTACGATGTAGATGCCTGTTTGCAGGGTTTGCAGTTCCAATGATTTTGTTTGGTTGAGAATGTTTGGCTCAACCCCATAAATAACTGTTCTCCCCATCATGTCGAAAATGCTTACGATTACCGTTTGTTTGTCTTCTACATTAAAGGTCAGCTTTATTCCCCCTTCTGTTTTAGGGTAGATGGCAACGATCTCTTCTATCGGTAGTTTGGGAGAAGCTTCGCCCACATACAATTCTATATTATCAAGAAAAAGCGGATTACCTAAGAAGGAAGAGGCCACAAAGGCGAGTCGAACACTTTCAAATCCTAGGAGGGCTTCTAAGCTTAGCGCTTTTGTGTCCCAGTCATCCGCATTTGCCGGATTGGAGCTGGTACTCGTTTCGAATAAACTGAAGCCAGGCAGATCTTGGTAGGTGGAGCCACAATCAGCGGTGTATTTCAATTGAAGTGTGACAGGCTGGGAAGCATTATTGTGATATGACCAATCAAAGCGAAGATGACTCTCCTCCAGGTTTGAAAAATCCAGAACGGGACCTACTAGCCAGCTGGCTTCGGTTTGCTGTGTGTCTTCAGCCTTAAATGTTAAGGACTGGTCATAAAAGGTAGGGGTCGTCTGCCAAGCTGATTCAGTATCAGGACTAACGATAGTCCATTGATCTGCAAAAGAAGTTTCAAATCGTTCACGGATAGGCATTTCATTTTCAAAGTCATTGATAACAATACGCTTGCTGAGTTCATTGTCGCTTGGATTATCGTCCGGAGCTCCGTTTGGTAAACTCAAGGTGACACTCAGCAACTGCTCTCCCTGATTGAGAGTAACAGGAAGGCTCAATTCACCATATTCGAAGGGAGCAATGGGGGTAAGCACATGTTCACTCGTAATGCTTGTTTCGGTATCAATCGAGTATGAAACTTTTAGATAAGTAAGATCATTGCTGCCCAGGTTTTGAAAGCGGATACGAAGCGCAGTATTGGTAGCACAGCTAACGGGGTGAGGTGAAAGTATGCTGCGCAAAGCTACATTGTGAACGCCCCCTGAGGGTGATATCAAACCAATAGAATTAAGAAGACTGACTCTTCGGATACTATTCTCCAATACTACCTGCATTCTCTCCACTTGTCCTTGCGTAAAAATATTCATACAAGGGTCATCGGTGTAGTCCATGAAGTTTTGAAACATCTTCGTGGTGGTGCAGGAAGTTTGCGGATGACTCGGGCAACCATTTGTTTCATCGTTCTGCTTGGGAGTGTCAGCCACATAATCGGTGGTGGAGGTACAGGAGTTAGTATCACCCCAGATATGCCGGAGGCCAAAGAAATGACCGGCCTCGTGGGTCAGTGTTCTTCCCTTATTGAATCCTGCCAGCAGGTTAAAATTTCCATCGTCAATGCTGCCAAACGCATCGTAGGAAATCACAACTCCATCGGTAGCCGCTATTTCATTTTGAAATTCTTCTAATCCTTCCAAATTAGAAACAGGGAACTGCGCATAGCCTAATAAATTGCTCAGGTTGCACACCCAAATATTGAAGTAGTTTTCTGAGGGCCAATAGCTTTGTGCTTTGAGGGTTGCATCATCAGCCATAACGTACGATGTTTTACCACCACGCTTGCGAACAATTCCTGAAGTAGGCGCTCCGTTTGGATCTTGTCTGGCCAATACGAATTGTATATCCAGACTACCGGCCACCGGTTGAAAGAGGCCGGGAGTTTGGTTGGCATCGGCATTCAACCTTTTAAAATCCTTGTTAAGAACATTGATTTGAGAGAGGATTTGTTCATCGGAGATATTGGTGCCAATGCCCAACGGCTCGCCATTGTGTATGATATGAACTACTACGGGAATGTTATAGGGGCCAACTTGTGAACGTTTCATCCCATTCATTTGCAGTTGTACTTGCTTGCGCAACTGCATCCATTTCTCAAAAGCTTCTGGTTGAGGAACTTTATTGAATTTCTGATAAAGCATTTCTGTATGCTCTACAGTGGCACAGCGAACCTGACCATAAGAAACCGTTACAGGTAAAAGGCAAACGCACACGAGGAGTACGGTTGAGAGTGGCCTTAACCTATGGGGAAACTTCATCTGTAGTATGCTATGGAGTTGAATAGATCAAAGATAGAAAGGGTAACCGTAAAGTTTGGCTAATTAAACAGCAGATATCAGCACGGGGAGGATCCACAGTGGAACCCAATTCATTAACGATGGTAGGGTAGGGATTAGTATTAACGCGCTACGGGAGTAAGGTTGACTACTTCAATCTTTTTGATTTCAGGAACTGCCTTGCGAATGGCTTCTTCCACCCCCGCTTTGAACGTCATACTGCTCATAGGGCACGAACCGCAGGCTCCTACAAATTCCAGTACCAGTGTATGGTCGCTTGTGACTTCATTGATTTTTACATTGCCGCCATCAGCCTCTAGATACGGGCGTATGCTATCCAATGAATCTTCAATGCGCTTGGTGAGTTCTTTTAGGTTCATGTAAACGGTATTTCCTGATTTCTTTTAAACAGAAAGATAAGTCTTACTAGTTAACTAAGAATTTCCACTTTTTTAGTTTGTGTAAAAGTAGCATTTCTTATGGCAATGTGACGGGCCAATGCTTCTGACAAGTCCATAAAAGCCTTGGCCGTTACACCCTCTTTCAACACAGCCGGCAAGCCGCTATCTCCGCTTTCGCGGATGCTTTGTACCAGGGGTATCTGACCCAGCAGAGGAACATCGAACTTTTGCGATAAGTTCGAACCTCCATCCTTGCCAAAAATGTAATACTTGTTATTGGGTAATTCTTCCGGAGTGAAGTAAGCCATGTTTTCTACCACGCCTAATACAGGTACGTTGATTTGAGGTTGCTTGAACATGGCTAAGCCTTTTTGGGCATCGGCAAGCGCTACCTTTTGAGGGGTAGTAACGATGATGGCACCAGTAACAGGTACAGTTTGTACCAGTGTTAAATGGATGTCGCTTGTACCGGGGGGTAAATCGATAAATAAATAGTCCAAATCGCCCCACTCCACATCCATAATAAATTGCTTCAGTGCCGAACTGGCCATAGGGCCACGCCACACAACAGCACTTTCTGGTGGTGTTAAAAATCCAATAGAAACGAGCTTTACGCCATACTGTTCAATAGGCACTATAATGTTCTTGCCATTTACCTGTTTAACGGTGGGTTGCTCGTGTTCACAGTTAAACATGACGGGCACGGAAGGACCATAAATGTCGGCATCAATCAGGCCCACTTTTGCACCGGCTTTGGCTAAGGCCACGGCAAGGTTGGAGGTGATGGTAGATTTTCCAACACCGCCCTTTCCAGAGGCAACCGCAATGATGTTTTTTACTCCCGGCAACAAGGGTGCGTTATCGCGCAAACTGGTCACGGATGAGGTCATGAAAATGGCGATTTCAACGCCTTTGCCAACCACTTTTTCTACGGCCTCCCGGCAGTCTTTTTCAATTTTGGCCTTTAGGGGGCAGGCAGGGGTTGTAAGCACCACCGAAAAAGAAACCTTTGCCGCTTCTAGCTTTATATCTTTAATCATCCCCAAACTCACCAGATCGCGTTGAATATCAGGATCGTTGACGGTGGACAGGGCTTTTATAATATCAGATTCTGTGAAATTCATGCTGCAAATTAGGTCTCGAAATTCGAAGTTGGAAGCTGTCTGGTGGAAAATCAAGACTATTTCAAAAATCGATGCCCGAAGCTCAAACCGCTAGCATTCAATCGGTATCTTTGACCTCTATTTTTTATCCCGAATGATTAGCCGCGACACGATTGACGAAATAAAGAGCCGTATGGACATCGTGGATGTCATCAGCGACTTTATTTCCCTCAAGCGTTCGGGCCAAAACTACAAGGCACTTAGCCCCTTTAACAACGAAAAAACGCCCTCTTTCTACGTAGTGCCCTCCAAGGGCATTTTTAAGGATTTTAGCAGCGGCAAGGGCGGAGATGCCATCACGTTTGTGATGGAGCACGAGGGAATGAGCTATACTGAAGCCCTTCGCTTTTTAGCCAAAAAATACGGAGTTGAGATAAAGGAGACGGTTGTAGCGAAGGAGGAACAGGAAGCTCTCAGCGCGCGCGACAGTCTATACATTGTCATGAACTTTGCCAAAGATCATTACAAGGATCTTCTGGTAAATCATGAAGAAGGGCAGAGCATTGGCCTGAGTTATTTCCGGGAACGAGGCTTTCACGATCGCAGCATTGAAAAATTCGAATTGGGCTATGCACTTAATGAATGGAATCATTTAGAAGAACTTGCCCTTTCGAAAGGCTATAGTCAGGAAGTGCTGGAGAAATCCGGATTGGTGATCCGAAAGGACGAAGGCAAACACTACGACCGCTTTCGCGGAAGAGTTATTTTTCCTGTACACAATTTAGCTGGAAAAATAATTGCCTTTGGTGCGCGTATTCTTACCAAAGAAAAAGATCAGCCCAAGTACATCAATTCTCCAGAAACGGAGATTTACCACAAGAGCAATGTGCTCTATGGTATGTATCAGGCTAAGAATGCCATTCGTAAAGAAGACTTCTGTTTTTTGGTAGAAGGTTATACAGATGTCATCTCCATGCATCAGGCCGGTATCGAAAATGCCGTGGCCTCCTCAGGCACTGCGCTTACAGAAGAACAGATAAAATTGATCAAGCGATTTACTGATAACGTAACCGTTTTGTTTGATGGGGATGCGGCTGGTATTAAAGCAGCTTTGCGCGGCATTGATTTGGTGCTGAAAGGCGGCTTGAATGTACGGGTGCTCCTCTTGCCCGATGGCGATGATCCGGATAGTTTTTCGAAGAAGTACAGCAGCACAGAACTGAAGGAGTATTTTCAGAAGAACACAAAAGACTTTATCTCTTTCAAGATTGATCTATACGCAGCGGATGCTTCGCGCGATCCTATTAAGAAAGCAGAGGCAATTCGCGAGATCATTTCCAGTATTGCGGTCATCCCCGATCCCATCAAGCGTTCAGTGTATATTCAGGAGACCAGTGCCTTGTTGAAAATACAAGAGACTGTCTTGCTGACGGAGTTGAACAAAATGCTCATCGGGGAGCGTAAAAAACTTCAGCAAGAACAACCCAAAGAAGAACTGCCGGTTGATTTTTCTACAGAGCCGCCAGCATCCACCCGATTGGACACTGCAGGCATGGTGCAAATGCAGGAGCGGGAAACCATTCGTCTCTTGCTCAACTACTCGGAGAGTGCCGTGGAGGAACAAAAACTGATTCATTACATGTTACAAGAGATGGATGAGGTAGCGTTTACCAATCCTGTGTTCAATGAGATATTTGAAACCTTTAAGCGCATGAGTAATGCGGGCCAGGAGGTAGATGAATTATATTTTTTAGAAAATGGTTCACAAGAAGTTAAAACCACAGTGGCCGATTTAATGACCTCACGCTATCACACCAGTCCACATTGGAGTGAGAAATATCATATCTATTTTCCACATGAAAAAGAGGTGATACACGACATGGCCTACAGCAATGTATTGCGGTATAAGTTCCGCGCCATACAGAAGTTGATGGAGGAAAATCTACAGAAGATAAAATTAGCGGTAAGCGATGAGGACCTGGATAATTATTTAACCATTCACGAACAGCTTAAAAATGCAGAACGCGAAATAGCGGCAACCTTAGGAATAGTAGTAGCGAAATAAAATAAGTAAACGTCATTCCGAGCGCTAGCGAAGGAATCCCCTGATTAAAAGAGCAGATTCACTCTGTTCAAAAGAGTAAAGAGTAAGAACTATGACCGATATAAAACTGAACACCATCGAAGAAGCCATTGAAGACATTAAGCATGGCAAAGTGATTATAGTAGTAGATGACGAGGATCGTGAAAATGAAGGTGACTTCATTTGCGCAGCCGAAGCCATCACACCCGAGATTGTCAATTTTATGGCACGCCATGGTCGTGGGCTCATTTGCTGTTCACTCATTGAAGATCGTTGCGATGAATTAGGATTGGAAATGATGGTCGGAAAAAATACGGCTGCCTACGAAACAAACTTTACCGTTTCAGTCGATTTGATAGGGCATGGCTGTACCACTGGTATATCGGCTCACGATCGTTTCAAAACCATTCGTGCTCTGGTAGATCCTGAAACAAAACCTGAAGAGCTCGGTAAACCCGGTCACATTTTTCCACTCAAAGCAAAACGCGGGGGGGTATTGCGCAGAACGGGACACACTGAAGCTTCTATGGACTTTGCGCGTCTTGCTGGGTTTAAGCCTGCCGGAGTGTTGGTGGAAATATTGAAGGAAGACGGTAGCATGGCTCGCTTGCCCGATCTAAAGTTGGTAGCCGAAGAGTTTGATATGAAATTGGTTTCGATCAAAGATCTGATTGAATATCGACTAAAGCATGAGTCGCTGATCGAGCGTCAGATTGATGTAAAAATGCCGACTGAACATGGTGATTTTAAATTAGTAGCCTTTCGGCAGATTAATACCAATGATATTCACATGGCCCTTGTTCGCGGTGAGTGGGAAAAAGACGAACCCGTGTTGGTGCGTGTTCACTCTTCTTGCGTTACCGGAGATATTTTTGGATCGTGCCGTTGTGATTGCGGGCCTCAGTTGCACAAAGCAATGGAGATTGTCGATAAGGCCGGAAAGGGAGTTGTGCTCTACATGAATCAGGAGGGGAGAGGCATTGGTTTATTGAACAAGCTGCGCGCTTATAAACTGCAGGAAGAAGGACTTGATACTGTGGAGGCCAATATTCAATTGGGCTTTGATATGGATGAGCGTGATTACGGTGTTGGTGCTCAAATTTTACGAGACCTGGGTATTTCTAAAATAAAATTGATCACGAATAATCCGAAGAAGCGTGTGGGCTTGATGGGCTATGGCTTGGAAATTGTAGACAATGTTCCGATCGAAATTGTCCCCAATCCGCACAACGAAAAATACCTGGAGACAAAAAGGGATAAGATGGGGCATACCATTTTAGGGCATAAAACTAAGTAACCTATTTTGCGATAGGTCGTACATAGCTCAGGAACACTAGAAATGAAAGTACTTCGCATTGTTATACTCAGTTTTTTTTCTTTGCTGCTGGCTTCTTCTTCTGCCATAAGTCAGGATTGGGCCTTTGAGTTGTGGCACGAGGGAAAATTGGTGTTGGAAGCTGGTGATACCTTGCGAGGTCAGATCAAATACGATCTGCAACAAGACTTGCTTCAATACAAGAACAGTCAGAGTATTGCTGAGGCCTTTACGGCCCGCAAGGTTGTCTACTTTGAAATATTTGATAATACCGTAAAGCGCTACCGACAGTTCTATTCCCTGCCTTATGCCGCGCTCACTACCTATAAGGCACCTGTCTTTTTTGAGTTATTGCAAGAAGGAAAAATGACGATACTCTGCAGGGAAGCTTTGGAGTACAAGACTGTCAGTAGTCCGTACATGATAGGTTCCTACACACGTCTTGTATTGGTGAACCGGTATTACGTGTTGGAAGAAAACGGTGATATTATTGAATTGGATGGAAAGAAATCAGACTTACTTGGCAAGATGGGGCGAAAGAGCGAAGACGTAGAAAAGTTTGTAAAGAAAAACAGACTTCGTTATGACGAGAAGTATGATATTGCCAGAATAGTGGAATACTACAATTCGTTGTAAATGTTTTGAATGGTTGAGTAGACCTTGATCTGTTTAAATAATGTATAACAGCTAGCCTTCGACCTGCCTTTAACAGAGCGGCCAGAGGCAGGTAAGCGTAGGCTTATAAATGAACGAAATGAAAAAACCTTTAATACTAGTATCGAACGATGACGGCATTACCTCCAAAGGTATCCGCACGTTGGTCAATGTGATGAAAACGATTGGAGATGTCATTGTAGTAGCACCCGATGGTCCTCAATCAGGCATGGGACATGCCATCACCGTTGGCGAAACCTTGCGCTTGGAGCAATCCAATATTTTTGAAGGTGTTCGTGCATACGAATGTTCGGGCACCCCGGCTGACTGCGTAAAAATGGCCAGGCATTATGTGCTGCGTGATGAACGTGAACCGGATGTAATTGTGAGTGGCATCAATCATGGAAGTAACACTTCTATCAGTGTCTTGTACTCAGGCACCATGTCGGCAGCCATTGAAGGTGCGATTGAAGGTACACCGGCCATCGGATTTTCGCTATGCGATTATGGTCACGATGCAGACTTCAGTCATACCGAAGAATACATCCGAAAAATAACCATGCAGGTTTTAGAAAAAGGATTACGGAAGGGTGTTGCCTTGAATGTAAATTTCCCTCCGAAGAGAAACGAAGCGATCAAAGGTATTCGCATTTGCCGACAAGCGAATGCGAAATGGGTGGAAGAGTTTGATGAGCGCAGAGATCCCAACGGCAGACGTTATTTCTGGATGGCCGGTAACTTTGTAAACTTTGATAAAGGAGAGGATAATGATGAATGGGCCATTGCCAATAACTACATTTCTGTTGTTCCTTGTCAGTTTGACTTAACAGCGCATTCGGCTATTCCAGTATTGAATGAAGAGTGGAGTATTTTGTAATCAGGCAGGATCCACGTCAACAATAATTCTTGTAGCCCTGAAGTCCTTCTCCTTTTGAAGCTTGTCAACTTCTTTCAACAGGGTTTGCTTAATCGTGGGCAGTGACTGATTCCCGCGGGCTACTTTTATCAAAATGTTCATCAAGTACTGATTTCTGATTTTAGAAATCATCGGCTCCCCCGGACCAAGTACACGAACATCTGATAGAGTACTGGCTATTCTCTCAGCAAGAATGGTAGAAGCTGTCTTGCAAATCTTTTTGTCAATGTGCTTGAGGGTGATTTCAATCAAGCGGGTAAAAGGTGGATACGCGTGTTGTTGTCGTTCGTTTAGCTCTGCCTGATAGAAATTCAGATAATCGTGCTGCACCACAAAGTTTAAAATAGGATGCTCAGGTTGTGATGTTTGAATCACTACTTCACCTTGTTTGTCACGCCTTCCAGCACGGCCGCTCACTTGTGTGATCAATTGAAAAGCCCTTTCGTAAGAACGAAAATCAGGGAAGTGTAGCATGCGGTCTGCATTAAAAATGCCCACCAGACTAACCTTATCAAAATCCAAACCTTTAGTAACCATTTGGGTGCCTACCAGAATTTTCGTTTCTCCCTTTTCAAATTGTTCAATTATATTTTCGTAGCTACTCTTGGAACGAGTCGTATCCAAATCCATACGTTGCACAGCCACTTCTGGAAAATGAAGCTTTAATTCTTCTTCTAGTTTTTCTGTTCCGTAGCCCACCGTTTTGATGCGAGTCGAAGTACACGTGGGGCACTGTTCAGGCATGGATTCCTTGTAGCCGCAGTAATGGCATACCAAGGCATTTCTGTATTGATGGTAGGTTAGACTTACCGCACAGTTCACACACTTAGGTATCCAATGGCAATCTTCGCAGCTGATGGTAGGAGAGTAGCCTCTTCTGTTTTGGAAGATGATGACTTGCTCCTCATTCGCTAAGACTTTTTCAATTTTGCTGATCAGCAAACTGGAAAATTCGCCCTTGTTCTTTTTCTGTTGTTGGTCGGTTTGCAGATTAGCAATGGCCAAGGTAGGCAGTTGTGCTAAGGCGTAGCGCTTATTGAGTGTGACGAGTCCAAATTTCTTCTGCTGTGTTTGAAAGAACGTTTCAATGCTAGGCGTTGCTGATCCTAACAATACTTTCGCGTGATGCAGTTGCGAGAGCATGAGGGCACTATCGCGTGCATGGTAGCGCGGAGCAGGCTCTTGTTGCTTGTAGGAAGAATCATGTTCTTCATCAACAATAATAAGCCCCAGATTTTCGAAGGGTAGAAATATAGAGGAACGAACCCCCACAATAAATTTGAATTGACCTCCGTGTATGTTCTTCCAGACCTCTACTCGCTCATTGTCAGAAAAGCGAGAATGGTACACGCCCATGGCATTTCCAAAGATGCGTTTTAAGCGTTGAACAATTTGGGTAGTCAGGGCAATTTCGGGCAAGAGCAGCAGCACTTGCGATCCCCCTGCAATCGCTTTTTGAATCAACTCAATATAAATCTCTGTTTTACCACTACCCGTGATTCCGTGGAGGAGAACAGTAGAAGTGCTTTCAAATTGCTCTAAGATTTGGTTTGCAGCCTGACGCTGGTCTTCGCTTAACGTTATCGTCTGTGAATCAGGTAAGGTATCTTCTGAAAAGCGTGAAATGATTTTCTCAAATTCTTCCAATACACCATTTTTAATTAAGGTATTGAGAGAAGATTCTGACAGATCACTTTTCAATAACTGATTTCTGCTGATGCCATGGGTGTTGCTTTCTACTTGCTTGATGACGGGGATTTCCTGAAGGTACTTCAGCAGCACTTCTTCCTGCTTTGGCTTGGAAGCCAGCTGTTCAAAGAGTTGTTCAAGTTGATCTGAGTAAAGATAGTTATCTGTTAGTCGTACTCTTCTTTCAACTTTGGGTTTGTACTTATCCTTCACTTCTTCGAATAAGATAATCGCTTCTTTTTTCACCAGCGACTTCAGAATGCTGTGGAGGTGTTTGACACCCAACAATTTCGTGATGTCTGTGTAACTCAGCGATTCCTGCGCCAATCGCTTCAAAAGCATTTCTTCCTTATCACTGAATTCGAAAAGAGTAGAATTCCAATCAAAAGCGGGATGCAATTGCACCATGCTTTCGCTCGACAACTTGAGTCCGGCTGGCAAAGCTGCATTTAATACTTCACCAGGAGTGCAACAGTAATAAGCAGCCAGCCATTCAAAGAATTTAAACTGTACAGGCGTGAGTACGGGTTCTTCATCCAGCAACTCAAGTATGTACTTGGCCTCGTATTCTTTGGGGGGCTGGTTGTGAAGTTTGCCAATAACACCAGTGAGTATTTTACGTTCTCCAAACTGCACAATTAAGCGTTGACCTACCAGGACGGATTCTTGCAAGGCTTGGGGTATGCGATACGTAAATAACTTATGAATGGGTACTGGTAAGAGCACCTCAACAAAAAGTGTATCGGTCGAGTCGAATAATGACATGTAAGGCTAAAGAATCACAGTAGTTGCTTCAATGCCTCCTGGGCAGAATGCACAGGCAAGTTACAGGTCTTATTGAAACAAACATAGAGGGTTGTTTCATTAGTGGTTCTGTTTTTGGTTATGGGAAGAGTACTTTTTTCATCTGCCTTTGCGTAAAGCGTAAAAGGGTTGAAGTGTAGCTGCATTTCTTTTCGAACGCTTTCTGTTTCTTTTCCGCTGAGCACTACTTCGCAAAAGGTGTGTTGTAGTTCCATGGTGCCCATGCCCCAATTGCCTGTATAGTTCAATTCACCGCGTATAACATGTGCCAGGTCGCAGACCATCTTCTCAGCCAGTGCTCTCCATTCTTCTATTTCAAACAAACTGCTGAGGACTACGAGATTGCGAACCATTACCGAATTGGAGGAAGGAATTACATTATCAAAGACTTCCTTTTTTCGAGCAATCAGATCATGTGTTGCAGTATAAAAGAAAAATCCATCTGCTTCATCAAAGAATTTCTTCAAAGTTATGTCACACCATTTTTTGGCGGAGAGTAGATAATGTTCTTCCAATGTTACCTGATGCAATTGAATGTAAGCAGCTATCACATAGGCGTAATCATCAAGAAAGCCTTCTGTTTCAGAGCGTTTGTCTTTAAAGGATCGATATATACTGTCGGACGAGAAAAGCCTCTTCTCCAAAAAATCTATATTCTTTTTAGCCGTTTGTAAAAAGTGTTCATCTTCAGTGTATCGATACGCATCGGTAAGGCCAATCACCATCATGGCATTCCAGCCTGTGATTATTTTATCATCTAACCCGGGTGGGATTCTTTTACTTCGCAAAGAAAGAAGTGTGGCTTTAACTCTTTCTAATACTTCCTTATCTGTTTTTTGCGTCAAGCTTCTCTTTAAGATATTATTCCCATGTTCCCAGTTCCCCTCTTCTGTTGTTTCGAAGTATTCTTTAGCAAAAGCATAGTCTGCACCGAGTGCACTTTTTAGTTCTTCATCGCGCCAGACGTAAAATTTTCCTTCTATCCCTTCACTGTCAGCATCAATAGCTGAATACCAAGCTCCATGTGTATCGAGCATTTCTCGCTTCAACCAGTCAAAGGTTTCGTATACGGCCTCTTTATATCTTTCGTCTTTCGTCTGTGCAAAGGCTTCTGCATACAAGGTTAAAAGCTGCGCATTGTCGTACAGCATTTTCTCGAAATGCGGTGCAAACCACTCCTTATCTACCGAGTAGCGGGCAAAGCCACCACCTACCTGATCGTAAATGCCTCCTGCTAAAATCTTATTCAACGTCAATGAAGTATGCTGAAGTGCTTCTTCATTTTTGCTCAGGTAATGATACCGCAACATCCACTGCCAGACAGAGGGCATGATAAATTTGGGTGCCTTCTCTATACCTCCCCAGGTTTTATCAAACTTAGGAGCAATAGCTTGGTAGGATTGTTCAATTTCTTCTTTTAACTCTTGAAGCGTATTGGGTTGTCGGAAGCGCTCAATATCGCTGGATTGTAAAACAGCTTTCAATTCTTCAGCAGAAGCTAGTACTTGTTCCCGCTTCTCGCGAAAAGCTTTATTGATGTTGATTAGAACTTGTGACCAGGCAGTAGGAGCAAAGTAGGTACCTCCGAAAAATGGTTTTTGATCAGGCGTAAGAAATACATTCAGTGGCCAGCCACTATTTCCCCCCATGGCTTGAACGGCCTCCATGTAAATTTGATCAATGTCGGGACGCTCTTCTCTATCGACTTTTATACAAACGAAGAACTCATTCATCAACTCAGCCACTTGTTCATTTTCGAAGGACTGCTTCTCCATTACATGGCACCAGTGACAGGAAGAATAACCAATGCTGACAAGAATAGGTTTGTCTTCTTGTTGCGCTTTATTCAGCGCTTCTTCATTCCATTCATACCAATCCACCGGATTGAGAGCATGTTGTAATAGATAAGGAGAAGTGGCTTTTATTAAACGATTTGGCTTCATGTGCATTTCTATAGACTCACCCCAACCATCTTCGATGGTTTACGACTCTCTACAAAGTAGAGAGGGGTGTCATGCGAAGCATGACAGGGTGAATATTTTTAGTTACTAAGTTGTTTCTCTATTATTTGTAGTTCCTCTTCAACATTCACGCGATCTTTTAGTTCCATTAATTTCGATTTCAAAGATCGTAGAAATGCCTGATGGGCTTTTGATTGCTGATGAAAAGGTCTGTGATTTAGGTCTTGTCGGATGCCAACCCATTTTTTGATAAACTCACGTGTGAATTCATCAAAATAAGCCTGCGAAAATTTAGTCCAGATATACTCTTCTGCCTCTTCACTGGGGTGCAACAGATCTGATTTGTAGAAACGATAATCACGTAAATCATCCATCAGCAGCTCATAGGCTGGAAAGTACTCCACATTATTGAACTCAGTACTTAGCTGATAGCAACTCGAACGAAGTAAAGCTTTGCTCACACTATTCAACTCCAGCGTGTCTTTAGTATGTCGGACAGGACTCAGCGTAAGAATGATCCGTAGATTTGGACGAATGTCTTCCAACACGGAGCGAAGTCTGCTGAAACTATCTGCAATTTCTTGTTGATTCAGGAGGCGCTTCGTAAACAGAGCAGAGGGTTGTTTATGGCAATTGTTTACCATCTCCCCAGAGTCTTTTCGCTCATATACCCAGGCGGTTCCGTAGGTAATCATGAGCACATCTGTCTTTTTTAAGAAGTCAAGGATGCTTTCGAATGTAGTTTGTACCTGTTGAGTAAGTATTTCTTTTTGTGTTGATGAAAAAGAAGAGTGCAGGTTGTAATTGTAATAGACTTCGTCTCGTTGCAGAAAACTGTTGGCAGGTAATGCCTGCTTATGCACTGATCGTTGTAATAACTCGTGAAGAGAGATAGGATTGTATACCGTGCCGAAGGGATTAACAAGTGTTTGAAATTTGAAATTTTTCAATCGACTGCCCATGGCATCAGCAAAGCAAGAACCGATAGTAAGAATGGGGTTCTTGAGCGTGATCTTCTCTTGACTGACTGCGATGGTTAACTCCGTGCGGAACATCTCGAAAGATAGAGATTTTTGGCCTCACGATCTGTTCCTCTCCCATAATTCGAACACCCCTCTCCTTTGGAGAGGGGCTGGGGTGAGGCTACAAAAAAAAGCCACTCATTACTGAGTGGCTTTTTATATGCTAATCTTTTAAAAGATTATTCAGCTACTACGTTTACCTTAATCTCGTGCTTCACTTCTTTGTGAAGGTCAAGACCTACAGTGTACGTACCTAATTGCTTAGGGCTCTCTTTCAATACTACTTTTCTGCGGTCGATATCGAAGCCTTTCGCCTTCAATGCATCAGCCACCTGAGTAGCCGTAACGGCACCGAAAATACGGCCGGTTTCACCAGCTTTCGTTCCGATTTCCAACGTCAACTCGCCCATACGTTGTACAAGACTTTCAGCATCCTGCTTCAACTTTGCTGCTTTGTGGGCAGCCTGACGAATATTTTCAGCTACTACTCTCTTATTAGAATCAGTTGCTACGAGTGCTACACCGCTAGGGATCAGGTAATTGTTAGCATAACCAGCCTTTACCTTCACCACATCGTTCTTATAGCCCAAACCTGCAACGTCCGTTTTCAAAATTACTTCCATGACTCTTTCGTTTTCGTGTTGGACAATTATTTTAAACCGTCACCAGTGAACGGAAGAATCGCCATGTGACGAGCACGCTTTACAGCCTGTGCCACACGTGTTTGAAACTTCCAGCTTGTACCAGTTAGTCTGCGAGGAAGGATCTTGCCTTGCTCATTGATAAACTTCAATAAGAAATCAGGATCTTTGTAATCGATATACTTGATACCGTTCTTCTTAAAGCGGCAGTATTTAGGTTTTACCTCTGCGCGTTTGATTGGTTCGTTTTGTAAGCTCATCGTGCTAGTTCCTCCTCAGTTTTGCGTACAGGTTTTGCTTTTCCTTTGTTGAATTCGCCTTTGCGTCTGCGTTCGTTGTACTTCAACGCGTGCTTATCCAACACCGTTGTTAAGAAGCGCATAACCGATTCGTCTCGTCTGTACTCAGTCTCGAGTACTTTAACCACTGAGGGAGCAGCCGAAAATTCCAGTAAAGCGTAGAATCCGGTTGACTTATGCTGGATTGGGTAAGCCAGCTTCTTAAGTCCCCAATGCTCCACATTTGTAATGGTAGCATCGGCCTTCTTCAACACTTTCACGAATTTCTCGACAGTATCCTTCATCTGATCTTCAGACAAAACGGGATTTAAAATGAATACCGTCTCGTAATTGTTCATGATAATTGTGTTTTAAAATGAGGGGCAAAGGTAAGAAAGAAGCACCAAATGGTAAAATGTTGGGCAAAGATTGTTTTGGGGAACGGGTGAGGGGGTAAGGAGGTGAGGAGGTGAGGAGGTTTTTAACGCGTAATTAATTGAAAAATAGATGATTAAGTAGTTCCTACACTCATGTTGAATTCGAAATTTTCTACTTAAAATTGATTGGGCGTGCCCCCTTCCAGGGCTAAATCCACGCTCCCGGGGTCGGGCTTTCTGTTCCAAGACCTGCCTGCGCCATTACCAACCCGCACGGGCTTCCCGATAGCTATCGGGACACTGCAATCCCTCACGCGGCCTTTGTTACGGGTGGTTAGCTAATCGCTATTAGCTGCCAACTCTTTGTTGTTAATTGACCATTGCTAATTGTACATTGTCAATTGTTAATTTTTTATGTGGCAGAGTTATTTAAAGCAGTTCGAAACCTACTTAAAGCTAGAGCGCTCGCTTTCCAAAAACTCCATTGAAGCCTATGTGCGCGATGTGGAAAAACTCGCACAATTTGTAGAGATGACCTTACCAGGCACGCACGCCACCAAACTAAGTTATCCGCAGCTTCAGCAATTTTTACAATACTTGTCAGAATTAGGCATGAGTGCCTTCAGCCAGGCGCGCATTCTCTCTGGCATTAAGGCCTTCTATAAATTTCTGTTAACCGAAGAACTCATCAGCGAGGATCCTACAACCTTGCTGGAAGGGCCGAAGCTGGGTCGCAAACTTCCAGATACCTTAAGCATTGAAGAGATTGATAAACTACTCGCAGCCATAGATCTTTCTTCCCCCGAAGGGCAGCGCAACCGCGCTATTCTGGAAGTGCTGTACAGTTGTGGGTTACGTGTTTCGGAATGTGTGGAATTGAAACTGAATAACCTTCATTTAGAAACGAAGGCTGTAGGCATTATCCTGGTAATTGGTAAAGGAAACAAGGAACGTCTTGTGCCCATTGGAAAAGATGCCACCAAGTACCTAAGCATTTACAAAGATCAGGTTCGGCCTTTGGTGCCGGTGCAAAAAGGTTTTGAGAGTTATGTATTCTTGAACCGTAGAGGCAAGAAGCTCACGCGTGTCATGATCTTCACCATCATTAAAAACTTAGCCGAAGCCATTGGTTTGAAGAAAACCATTAGTCCGCACACCTTCCGCCATTCCTTCGCTACACATTTAATAGAGGGCGGTGCCGATTTACGCGCAGTGCAAGAGATGCTCGGCCATGAGTCCATCACCACCACTGAAATTTACACACACCTCGACCGCGACTATTTGCGTAGTGTGGTGCAGCAATATCATCCAAGAAGCTAATTGACAATTATCAATTGACAATTGTCAATTAAGAAATGACTGCTATTATCTTTGTGCAATGTATAAGTTTCTAATCCGCCCCCTTCTCTTTTTATTCGATCCTGAGAAAGTCCATCATTTTACTTTCAATATCCTGAGAATCAAGGGAAGCATCCCCGGATTTAAATCATTGGTGTCGCTACTTTTTTCGTATAAGAATCCGAAACTCGAGCGCACACTTTTTGGCATCACTTTTAAAAACCCGGTGGGACTTGCCGCAGGGTTTGATAAAGATGCCAAGTTGATTGATGAGCTGGCAACTTTTGGTTTTGGTTTTATTGAGATAGGAACACTCACACCCAAAGCACAACCGGGCAATGAGAAGCCTCGCTTGTTTCGCCTACCGCAAGATCAGGCCATTATTAATCGAATGGGGTTTAACAATGGTGGTGTAGCAGAAGCAGTGGAGCGTTTGAAAAAAAGAAGCTCATCAGTTATTGTAGGTGGTAATATTGGAAAGAATAAAATCACCCCTAATGAAAATGCTTTTGATGATTATGCAAAATGCTTTGAAGCTCTATATGAACATGTAGACTACTTTGTCATCAACGTAAGTTCACCCAATACACCCGGCCTTCGTGAGCTACAAGAGAAGGAACCTTTACGGAAATTGTTGTCGTATGTAAAGAGCTTAAGTAAAGCGAAACCAACCCCCAAACCGATTCTATTAAAAATTGCTCCCGACTTGACAACGAGCCAACTAGATGATGTAATTGAGATTTTGAAAGAGACTCAGACGGATGGCATTATTGCTACCAACACCACGATCTCACGTGATGGTTTAACAACATCCTCTGAAACAGTTCAGAAGATCGGAGCCGGAGGCTTGAGTGGCAAGCCACTCACCAAACGGTCAACTGAAGTGATTTCCTATTTAAGAAAACAACTGGGTGTAAACTACCCGATCATTGCTGTGGGTGGTATTATGTCACCCAAGGATGCTATTGACAAGTTAAATGCCGGTGCTGATCTTATTCAACTGTACACGGGCTTTATTTACGAAGGACCATCCCTTGTCAAAAGAATAAATAAAGCATTGGTTAATCAATAATCTTCGGTAATTCTCCGATGGGCAGTTGCTGTATTTTCCTTTTCTGATTTAAATCAGGCAATCCATTGATTTGTTTTGCGGCAACACCTTTTATTAAAGGCGCTTTCGCTCTATTTTTACTGAGGCTACTTCTACCCTCTATGCTTAAAACTTCCGTGCTTACCTTCCTGCTAACGTTAAGTTTGCTTGCAATCTCCTCTGTAACATTCGTTAATGGACAAACACAAAAACCAAAGATAGGCCTTGTCTTGAGTGGTGGTGGGGCAAAGGGCATCGCTCACGTGCGTGTACTACAGGTGCTCGATTCCCTCGGGATTGTCCCTGATTACATTGCGGGTACGAGTATGGGATCGGTGGTAGGTGCTTTGTATGCCTCCGGTTATACGGGCAATCAGATTGACTCGCTTACAAAACTCATTGAATGGCATAAGCTATTTTCGAATTCACTCACTTTCGATGAAATTAATATAGAAGAGAAGGATGAGTTTGGTCGTTATATCTACGAGCTACCGTTGAAGGGATTGAGCCCTCAATTTCCCTTGGGAGTAGTGGAGGGGCAGCACATTGAGGAATTATTGGCAACCCTCTTTTTTCCGGTGAATGGTATTACTGATTTTAATAAACTGCCCACACCGTTTTTATGTGTCGGAGCCGATATTGTAAAGGGAGAACCAGTGATCCTTCGCAAAGGAAGTTTGGCCGCTGCGGTGCGCGCGAGTATGTCAATCCCTACTGTTTTTTCACCAGTGCGGATTGATGGTAAGTTGCTCGTGGATGGCGGGGTGTTTATGAACTTACCCGTTACTTATTGTCGCGACATGGGGGCCGATTACATCATCGCTGTAGATGTTGGTGGCGGGCTCTACAAAGAGGAAGAACTGGCCTCTGCTGCCACTATGCTGGTACAGACCACCTTTCTCGCAGGTAATATTAGTTATCAACAAGAAAAAGCCAAGAGCGATATTTTTGTAGATGTGGTGAAGCACCTTCAGTTCGGCACCATGGATTTTGAAGAAGGCGAGTCCATCATGCAAAGTGGTGACAAAGCGGTGAAGGAATCGATGCAAGAATTGGTCGGTTTAGCGGGACGAATGGCGGTCTTTCCAAAACGATCGGTAAAACGAGTTA
>Ga0075163_10002733_pt1 | contig 23659 bp, 16 predicted proteins | sample JI1023141ADNA_FD_71478 | JGI IMG/M metagenome (GOLD analysis project Ga0075163, IMG submission 71478) | Wastewater effluent complex algal communities from Wisconsin, to seasonally profile nutrient transformation and Carbon sequestration -... | ecosystem: Engineered > WWTP > Effluent > Algae... | reverse complement strand
GCTGATCGCCGGCACCAGCCCGAGCGCGGCCTCGGTCGGCGCCCGGAACACGTGGTCGGCGCCGGCGGCGCGCAAGGTCGCGGCGTCGGACACCCGGGTCGCGCACGCGATCACCGCGGCGTCGGGCGCCAGCGCGCGCACCTGCCGCACCACCGCGAGGTTGGTGACGCCGCGCAAGAGCTCGTCGGGCACCGTCGAGACGATCACCGCGGCGCGCTCGATGCCGGCGTGGCGCAGCACCTCGGCGCTGGCCAGGTCGCCGTAGACGACGTGGACACCGCGGCGGCGGAGCTCGTCGTGCAGCGGCGCGTTGATGTCGATCACCAAGGTCTCGGCGACCAGCGACGGCACGGTGCGCTCGAGCTCGGCCAGCAGCGCCGAGGCGACGCGGTGGAAGCCCAGGAGCACCAGCCGCGGCGGGGTCTCGCTCTCGGCCTCGGGTTGGACGCCGCGCGAGCGGATGCCGAGGCGATCGAGCACGCCGCGCAGCCGCCGGTACAGCTGATCGGAGGCGTCGAACAGGAACGGCGTCGCCAGCGCGGTCAGCACGAACGCGAAGATCACGACGCTCACCTGATCGCCGCCGATGTGGCCGAGCCGCGCGCCGAGGTACGCGATCACCAGGCAGAACTCCGACACCTGGGCCAGCCGCGCGGAGGTGCCCACCGCGTTGCGGCGGTCGAGGCCGGTCGCGTACAGGAGCGGCAGGAACACCAGGAAGCGCACCGCGACCGCGACCGCGGCGACCGCGACCGCCAGCGCGACCACCGCGCCGCCGTCGGGCACCGGGATGCTCATGCCGAGCCCGACGAAGAACAGCGTCACGAAGAAGTCGCGCAGGTGGATGACCCGCGACACCACCTCGTAGGCGAACGGCGAGGTCGCGATCGTCGCGCCGGCGATCAGCGCGCCCATCTCGAGCGACACCGACACCTCGGCGTGGATGCCGACCGCGTGGGCCAGCCGGCCGAGGTTGGCGCCGAACAGGCCGACGCCGAAGCACCACGCCAGCGCCAGGCTCACCACCAGCTCCGGCGAGCGCGCGACGACGTGGAAGCCGCGCCGCAAGATCAGCCGCGCGCCGACCACCGCGATCGCCGCGACCACCGCGGTGCCGACGAAGGTCAGCGCGATCGGCGCCAGCGACGGGTTGGCGAAGCTGGGCTGGACCGCGAGGAACACGATCGCCCAGACGTCCTGGAAGATCAGCAGGCCGATGCACAGCCGGCCGCTGGTGGTGTCGACCAGGCGGCGCTCGTGCAGGTACTTGGCGACCAGCAGCGTCGACGACAGCGCGCCGGCGACGCCGAGGTACAGCGCGCCGTAGCCGCCGCCGATCGCGGTGACCCCGAGCTGGCTGGCGGCGAGCAAGAGGCCGGTGCCGACCGCCAACGACAGCGGCACCTGCAGCGCGCCGGTGACCAGCAGCGTCCGGCCGCTGGCCAGGAGCGCCCCGAGGTTGACCTCGAGGCCGATGACGAACAGCAGGAGCGTCAGGCCGAGGCTGGCGATGGTGTCGACGCTGGCGCGGTCGCTCACCGCCTCGAAGCCGGCCGGGCCGAGCGCGACGCCGGCCACCAGCAGCGCGGCGATGGCCGGGATGCGGACGCGCACGAACAGCGCCGCCAAGAGGCCGGCGGCGACCAGGCACAGGCCGAGATCGCGGACCAGCGGGCTGACGCCGCCGGCCGAGGCCAGCGCCAGCGACGCGTGCTCGCTGATGGGCGAGCTCGAGAACAAGATCATTGCGGACTCCCTCCGGCGCACCGCCGGGGCACGAGTCGAGGCCACGCGCGCCCCAAGGACGCGCCCGATGCGACGCCGCGATCAGCCCGCGCGGGGCGGGGCGCGGGCGCGAGCCGTGCGTGGGGCGGCGGCGCCGCGTGGGAGGGGCGGAGCCGAGCGCGCGAGCGCGGTGACGCGGCGGGGCGGCGCGGTGGCGTGGTCGACCGGCGCCAGGGCGTCGGGATCCGCCTCGGCCCGCGGCCGCGCGTCGACCGCGGCGCCGACCCGCAGCGTGCGCACCGTCTCGTGGCGCTGGTCGGCGTCGAGCCGGCGCTCGGCGGTCAGCGGGCGGGCGATCGCCGCGCCGGCGACGAAGCGCACGACGATCAACGCGAGCGCCAGGGCGCCGGTCATGATCGCGCGCGCTCGCATCGCGCGACCGTAGCACGCGCCCGCCGGACTCTCGCCGATGATCAGCGCGCGCCGGGCGGATAGATCGTGAAGATGGCGTGGACCTCGCTGGCGCTGGTGGCGAGCTCCGACCAGCCGCGCACCGCGACGCCGTTGCGCCCGAGCACCGCGCCGACCTCGGCGCGGAACGTCGCGAGCTGCGCCGCCGGCCCGGTGATCTGCACGTCGACGTCGACGCCGCGCAGGCGATCGAGCGGCAGCACCCGCGGGTCGATCCGCACCTGCACCAGGCCGCCCAGGAACACCGCGCCGAGGCTGACGTCGATGACGATCGGGCGCGGCGGCGGCGGCGGCGTGATCACGACGTCGACCTGGCCGCCACCGGAGACGCTGCCGCCACCGGAGACGCTGCCGCCACCGGAGACGCTGCCGCCACCCGTGACCTCGCCGCCGCCAGTGACCAGCGTCGGGTCGGGCGGCAGCGGGGCCACCGGGGCCGGCGGCGGCGGGGGCGGCGTCGGCATGTACGCGATCGGCCCGCGGTCATCGACGGCGGGGCCGCAGCCACCGTGGCCGTCGCCCGCGCCGGCGCCCCACGCCACCGACAGCACCAGCGCGCCGGTCATCACGTCGAGGCCGCCGTCGAGCTGGCTGCGCACGCGCACGCCGGGCGACACGCGACCGTTGCAGCCGCGGAACGCCACGCCGAACTCGGCGTCGAGGAACGCGTGGCGCTCGAGGCCCTGATCGGTCGCGACCAGCCCGGGGCCGGCCTGCACCTGTAGATAGAGCGGCGCCGGCGCGGGCCACGCGGGGCCGAGCCGCACGCCGCCGAGCGCCGCGACCGTGCCGTGCAGGCCTTCGATCTCGACGGTGTCGGGCGCGCGCCCGAAGACGTAGTTGCCGCTGCCGACCAGGTGCAGGTTGTCGCCGAGCTTGTAGCCGAGCGACGCGCCGACGCCGAACATGAACGGCGACGCGAACAAGTCGGCGCCGCTCCACGCGCGCCGCGACCACGGCTCGTCCAGCTGATCGGCGTTGGCCGGCTCGGCGATGTTGAACTCGAAGCCGACCCGCAGCGACGCGGTGACGGTGTCGACGGTGTCGGCGCCGAGCGTGCGCGCGTAGGCCAGCTCGAGCGCCGCGACGCCGGCGTTCTCGTCGTCGATGTACAGCCCGACCTCGCGCGACAGCGACGCGCGGGCGACCGGGGCGTCGTCGCCGATCGCGTCGGCGGCCAGGCCGTATCCGGCGCCCAGGCCGATCGCCCAGGCGTCGCGATCGACCTCGTCGGTGAACGCCCGCCACCGCGCCTGGGCGAAGAACCGCTGGGCGCGGGCGATGGTCACGTCGTCGGGCGTGGTCCGCAGCCCGACGCCCATCAGCTCGTAGCGGGCGCCCAGCGCCAGGTGATGGCCGAGCGTGAAGTCGAGCTCGACGCCGAGCGCCTGGGCCGCGCCGGTCGTGGCGTCGTTGCCGAGCGCGACGCCGTTGGTCCAGTCGAGGCCCCACCGCCACTGCACCGGCTCGGGGTGCGCCGCCGGCCGGCACGGGATGCGCTCGCCGGGGCCGGGCATGCGCTCGCCGAAGCGACACGCGCGCAGGCCGCGCAAGGTCTCGAGCGACACGCCGGTGGGCCAGCCGTCGTCGTCGACCGGCGACCACGGCGCGACGCCGGGCAGCGGGGTCGGCATCGTCGGCGCAGGCGCGGGCTGCGCCGCGGCGGGCGCGGCGACGAGGAGCAAGGACAGCGAGGCGAAGCGAAGCGAGGACATCGAGGTAGTGCCGGGCAACACAGCAAGCCTCGTGCCGCCGGCGCCGCGACGCAAGCGCGCGGACTCGTTCGCGTGCTCGCTCTGGCGCCGACGCAGCCGCGCCACAGCTCGCCCGAGGCCCCGTCAACCACCGGTGACGGTCGCCGGACTTACTCAGGGCAGACTTACTAAGTCTGGACTTAATAAGTCTCGCCTTAACAAGTCGTCTCGAAGTGACGACCGCTCGTGGAACACGGCGGTCCGGTTCGTCGGGATCATCACGACCTCGACTCGCTCTACGGCGATGGCGTCGGCCGGTGAGGCGCGTCCACCGCTTCCGAGCGCGCGCGCTGCGTGTCATCGTCGGGCCGTGACCTTCTCCGCCTGGTTCCAGTGCATCGCCGGCTGCGCCGGTCGGTGGTCGCTCACCGAGGTCCGCTACCGCTGCCCGAGCTGCGGCGAGCTGCTCGAGGTGGCCCACGATCTCGACGCGCTGCGCGCCGCCCACGACGGCGCCGGCTGGCGGGCGCTGTTCGACGCGCGCTGGCGCGGGCCGGCGTTCCCCGACGCGTCGGGCGTGTGGGGTAAGCGCGAGGTGGTCGCGCCGCACGTGCGCCCCGAGCACATCGTCACCGCGGCCGAGGGCGGCTCGGCGCTCTTGCCGGTGCCGGGCTACGCGCGCGCGCTCGGCCTCGGCGACGTGCGGGTCAAGCAGTGCGGCGTCTCGCACACCGGCTCGTTCAAGGACCTCGGCATGACCGTGCTGGTGTCGACGGTCAAGCAGATGATCGCCGACGGCGCGGCGATCCGCGCGATCGCGTGCGCGTCGACCGGCGACACCTCGGCGGCGCTCGCCGCGTACGGCGCGGCGGCCGGCGTGCCCACGGTGGTGATCCTGCCGGCCGGCAAGATCTCGACGGCGCAGCTGGTGCAGCCGCTGGCCAACGGCGCGCTGGTGCTGGCGCTCGACACCGACTTCGACGGCTGCATGGCGATCGTCCAGGAGCTGGCCGAGAAGGAGGGCGTCTACCTCGCCAACTCGATGAACTCGCTGCGGCTCGAGGGCCAGAAGACCGTCGCGATGGAGATCGCGCAGCAGCTCGGCTGGGAGCTGCCCGACTGGGTGGTGATCCCCGGCGGCAACCTCGGCAACGTCAGCGCGCTCGAGGCCGGCTTCCGCACGATGATCGAGCTGGGCATGATCGATCGCGCGCCGCGCATCTGCGTCGCCCAGGCGGCCAACGCCAGCCCGCTGTACCAGGCGTACCAGCGTGGCTTCCGCGACTTCGCGGCGGTGCCGGCCCAGACCACGCTGGCCTCGGCGATCCAGATCGGCAACCCGATCAGCTGGCGGAAGGCCGTGCGCGCGCTCGAGCGCACCGACGGCGTGGTCGCCGCCGCCAGCGAGGCCGCGCTGGCCGACGCCGCGGGGCGCGCCGATCGCTACGGGCTGTTCACCTGCCCGCACACCGGCGTCGCGCTGGCCGCGCTCGAGCAGCTCGCCGCCGCCGGCACGATCGCCGCCGGATCGCGCGTGGTCGTCGTGTCGACCGCGAGCGGGCTGAAGTTCGCCGACTTCAAGATCGGCTACCACGAGGCGCGGCTGGCTGCGGCGCCGGCGCCGCGCTGGCGCAACCAGCCGGTCGCGGTCGCGGCGCGCCACGGCGAGGTCCGCGACGCGCTGTGGCGCGGCCTGGACGCGCGCGCGTGACCGACGTCGACGCGCAGCTCGCGCTCGGCGCCGACGCGATCGCGCGGGTGACGCGGGCGCTGGCCGAGCTGCACTACAACCAGGCGATCGCGCTGACCGCGGCCGCTCGCCTCGACGACGCGGTCGAGCACTACCAGCGCGCGCTCGCCTTCGCGCCCGGCTGGCCGGAGGCGCTCGACAACCTCGGGGCGCTGCACGCGCAGCGCGGCGAGCCCGAGGCCGCGGCGCTGGTGTTGCGGGCGGCGCTGGCGGTCGACGCCACCCGCGCCGACACGCTCTACAACCTCGCGACGGTGGAGTTCATGATCGGCGGGTACGCCGACGCGGCGGCGCACTTCGCGGCGGCCGCGGCGGCGCGCCCCGGCTTCGCGCTGGCGCTGCGCGGCGCGGCCCAGGCGCGGGCGGCGCTCGGCGAGACCGCCGCGGCGATCGCGCTGGCCACCGAGGCGGCGACGCTCGGCGACGACGCCGACGCCTGCGCCTACGTCGCGATGCTGCACCTCGCGGCCGATGCGCCGAACGACGCGCTGCCGTGGGCGACCCGCGCCGCGGCGCTCGTCGACGACGCCGGGCCGCAGAGCCTGGTCGGCGCGGCCCACGCGGCGCTCGGCGATCACGCCGCCGCGCTGGCCGCGTACGCGCGAGCCGCGGCGCTGGCGCCCGATCGGCTCGAGCCGCACTACAACTGCGCGGTGATGGCCGAGGCGCTGCAGGACTTCGCCGCGGCGATCGCCCACTTCCGCCGCGCCCACGCCATCGATCCCGATCACCGGGCGGCGCTGGTCAACCTGACCCGGCTGCTGATCGACATCGGCCACGACGAGCCCGGCGAGCTGGCGGCCTGCCTCGAGCGCATGCTCGCGCTCGACCCCGACGATCCGATGGCGCGCCACCTGCTCGACGGCGTCCGCGGCCACGTCAGCGCGGTCGCGCCGCGCCGCTACATCAGCGAGATGTTCGACGCGGTCGCCGGGGAGTACGACGCGATGATGCTCGACCGGCTCGGCTACCAGGGCCCGAGCCTCCTGACCGAGGCGCTGGCCGCGGTCGGGGCGGCGCGGTTCGGTCGCGCGCTCGATCTGGGCTGCGGCTCGGGGCTGGTCGGCGCCGCGCTGCGCGCCCACGTCGACTGGCTGGGCGGCGTCGACCTGGCGCCGAAGATGCTCGCGCAGGCCGAGGCTCGTGGCGTCTACGATCGCCTCGACCACGGCGACGTGATCGAGCACCTGCGCGCCGGTGACGATCGCTTCGAGCTGATCGTCGCCGGCGACGTGATGATCTACCTCGGCGATCTGGCGCCGGTGTTCGCCGCGGTGCGGGGCCGGCTAGCGCCCGGCGGGATCTGGCTGTTCACCGTCGAGGAGTCGGTCGACCACGACGTCCGGCTGCACCCGACGGGCCGCTACGCCCACCACCGCGACTACCTCGCGCGCACGCTGGCGGCGCAGCAGCTCGAGGTCGTGCGGATCGCGGCCGGCGTGCTGCGGCACCAGGCCGGGCAGCCGGTGGACGGCCTGGTGGTCGTGGCCCGCGCGCCCGCGTGATCAGCGCAGGATGCTCAGCCACGGGCTCGGCGCCGGGCGCTGGGTCGCGGCCTCGCACACCGTGCGCGGCGCGCCGGCGATGGTCATCGTGAAGCAGCCGTTCGGGTCGCGATCGGTCGCGAGCACCAGCGTGTCCTGGCCGACGAGCGTGATCGCGCCGCCGTCGGCCGGGATCGACGCGCCGTCGATGGCGGCCTCGCCGAGCGTGTCGACGCCGATCCACGCGCCCTCGTAGTGGCACCGCTGGTCGGCGTCGCACGCGAACGTGCCGTCGGTGTGGGCGCGCAGGTTGCTGTCGGCCAGGTCGAGCGCGGCGGTGATGCGGAAGCCGCTGTCCTCGACCGTGCTGTCGATGCGGACCTCGACCACGCCGTCCATCGTCTGCAGGTCGGCGCCGCGGCTCGCGCGCAGGTCGAACGCCTCGATCGAGCTCGGCTGCGCGGGATCGCGGGCCGGTTCGGTGTCGAAGCCGAAGTTGGTGATGACGAGCTTGCCGCTCAGGGTCCAGCCGTTGGCGGTGGTGCAGTCGGTGGTGACCGTCGTGACCTGGCCGGTGGTCGACACCGCCGGGCAGCCGGCGCTGTTGGCCCCGAACAGCGCGTCGGCCACCTCGAACATCAGCCCGGCGTCGCGGAACCGGGCGACGTCGGCCACCCGCAACAGCTGGGTGTCGGTGGCGGTGGCGAACGTCGCCGACTCGTGGCTGTCGTCGGCGCAGGCGGCGGCGAGGAGCGAGGTGGAGAGCGTGGCGAGGAGGGCGAGGCGCATGAGCGTGGCTCCGAGGAGGGTTGGTAGGCGCCCCGGGCCTTTGCAGCGGGTGTGCCATCCGGCCGCACCCGCCGCCGCGCGTCGACGGCGGCCCGGTGTCAGGTCCCCACCGGCGCCGGCGTCAGCGATCGTCGGATCCGTCGACGCGCTCCGACACGTGGCAATCCGCGGCACCGGTTGGCGGCGGTTCCTCGTGCCGTCAGCGAGCGTTTGATCTAAGGTCCGCGCCCATGGGCCGCGCCTTCGAGAAACGCAAGACCACGATCTTCGCCCGCGCCGACCGGATGTCGAAGCTGTTCACGCGCGTCGGCAAGGACATCGCCATCGCCGTGAAGTCCGGCGGCCCCAGCCCCGACGCGAACCCGGCGCTGCGCCGCGTGCTGGTCAACGCCCGCGCCGCCAACATGCCCAAGGACAAGATCGAGGCGGCGATCAAGAAGGCCAGCGGCCAGGGCGCGGCCGACTACGAGATCGTCAACTACGAGGGCTACGCGCCCCACGGCATCGCGGTGCTGGTCGAGTGCGCGACCGACAACGTCACGCGCACCGTCGCCAACGTGCGCATGCACTTCCGCGCCAACGGCGGCAACTTCGGCGCCACCGGCTCGGTGGCGTTCCTGTTCCAGCGTATGGGCGTGTTCCGGCTGGCGCCGATCGAGGGCGACACCTCGGAGCTCGAGCTGGCGCTGATCGATCACGGCCTGCAGGACATGGGCGAGGGCACCGGCGACAAGGGCGAGCCGCAGCTGGTCATCCGCTCGGCGTTCGCCGACTTCGGCACGCTGGCCGCCGGCATCGAGGCCCAGGGCCTGAAGGTGATCTCGTCGGGCTCCGAGTACGTCGCGCCGACGCTGGTCGAGCTGCCCGAGGACAAGGCCAAGGAGGTGCTCGAGCTGGTGGCCGCCCTCGAGGACGACGACGACGTGCAGGCCGTCTATCACAACCTCGGGTAGCTCAGTCGGCCCAGCCGGTCGATCAGCGGCGCTTCTTGGCGGCGGGCTTGGGCGCGGGCTTCTTGGTGGCGGGCTTGGGCGCGGGCTTGGGCGCGGGCTTCTTGGCGGCGGGCTTGGGCGCGGGCGCCTTCTTGGCGGCGGGCTTGGGCGCGGGCGCCTTCTTGGCGGCGGGCTTGGGTGCCTTGCGCGCTGACTTCTGCGCCTGGTGCGCGCGCGTCTTGGCGATGTAGCTCGCGGCGTCCGGCGTCTCGCAGGCGGTGTCGCCGTGGTCGACGGTGACCGGGCCGATGCGGCGGGCGGCGGCGATGGCGGGCGCGGCCAGCGCGTCGGAGCGTCCGCCGATCGCGATCAGCGCGCGGTTCATGCCCTCGCGCGTGCTGTTGGGCGCGTCGTGGATACGCCGCTCGATCACCGCCAGGTACGGCGTGAACGCCGCGTCGGCGATCGCGCCATCGTGTTGGGCGAGCTGCGCCATCACCGACCAGCCGCAGCGCGCGACGTGATCCTCGTCGGCGCCGACCCACTGCGCCATGCGCTCGAGGGCGATCGGCGCCCGCGCCACCACGCCCGCGACCAGGTCGATGATCGTGTGGTAGCGCGTCGCCGCGGCCCAGGCGTCGGCGGTGGCCGCGGTCAGCTGCGCCGGATCGGCGATCAGCGCGGCCAGGCAGCGCGCGTCGGTGTTGCCGGTGTCCCACAGCCCGCAGGCCAGCGCGTGGTCGGCGCCGATCCGCTTGGCCAGCGCACGCAGCGTGGCGAACGACACGCCGAACAGCGGTTCGGGCGCGCCGTGGCGGCGGTAGGTCTTGCGGGTCTGCTCGCTGCCGGCGGCGGACAGCTCGCCGAGCGCGGTGGCCACGTCCATCCCCCGACGGTGCCACGCGCGCGCGAGCCTGTCACGCCGCCGGACCGTCAAGGCGAACCAACGCTGTCGTGGTTCGGGTATCGTCGCCGCCTATGTCGGAACCCCGGGGCCTCCGTCGCCCGTGCGCGCGCGCGCTCGCACCGCTCGTCCTCGTCACCGTCGCCGCGTGCGGCGACGACGGCGGCACCACGCCGCCGATCGACGCCGGGCCGACCGTCTCCACCGCGCACTGCAGCTACGAGCCGGTGCCGGCCAACGCCGCCGCCGGCACCTCGACCGCCGCCGCGCCGCTGATGGCCGGGGCCGGCGAGGCGCCGCTCGACGTGCCGGTCGGCACCGCGCTGGGCGGCTACACCGCGCGCGGCGCGTTCCTCGGCATGGCCGACCAGGTCGACAACCGCGAGGTGCCGCTGGCCGGCGGGTTCTTCCCGTCGGTCGGCGTCCACACCCGGCCGATGGCCAAGGCGCTGGCGCTGCGCGCCGGCGGCGAGACCGTCGTGTGGATCAAGGTCGACGCGATCTTCGCCTACGAGGGCTTCGTCTTCGATCTCGAGCAGCGGTTGGGCCCCGAGTACCGCGGCAAGGTCTTGCTGTCGACGTCGCACAGCCACGCCGCGTGGGCGCAGTACACCGCGCACTCGCCGCTCAAGGTCGGCGCCAGCGAGCGGCGCAAGCTCGTCGGCGACCGCTGGCTGGCCGGCTGCGAGGCCGCGGCGCGCGCGGCGATCGCCGATCTGCGCCCGGCCAAGCTGGGCGTCGCCACCGATACCCACTTCGACCCGGCCGACACCGTCACCCGCGAGCGGCGCGCCGAGAACGACCAGCTGCCTGGCGGCAACCGCAAGGACGACCGGCTGCACCTGATCCGCGTCGACGCCGCCAACGGCGATCCGATCGCGGTCGTGCCGATCTTCGGCATGCACGGCACGCTCGGCGACGCCGACAACCCGCTGGCCTCGACCGACGCCGCCGGCGGCATCGAGGGCATGCTCGAGGAGCAGTTCGATCGCAAGGTGGTCGTGATGCAGGTGCAGAGCGCCGGCGCCGACGTGTCGCCGTCGGGGCACGGCTCGCTCGACTGCAACGTCCACCCCGGCAACCCGAGCGATCCGTGCTTCGGCAACTTCCTCGCGGCCGAGGGCAACGGCCGCGCGGCGCTGCCGATCATGATGGCGGCGTGGACCGCGGCCGGGGCGACGATGTCCGACACGCTGGCGCTGTCGATGGTGACCCGCTCGATCGAGCTGGGCCCGAAGCCCGAGCGGTTCACGATCCGCGGCGGCAGCCTGGCGTACGCGCCGTTCGACCTCGAGCGGCAGGCCGATCGGGTAGTCTACGACGGCAGCGGCGCGCTGGTGTCGCCGATCGACGAGTACAACGCCCCGGTCGGCGCCGCGCTGTGCGAGAGCGAGACCGCGATGTTCCCGGCCGCGGCGATGCCCAACGTCGACGGCCTCACCACCTACGGCTCGTGCGTGCGGCTCGACATCGCCGGCGACATCATCGGCCAGCTGTTGCGGCTCGACCTCAGCGACGTCACCGCCGAAGGCCCGGCGTGCCAGACCACGCGCACGACCTTGTCGGCGCTGCGGCTGGGCGACTACCTGATCGCGACGATGCCGGGCGAGCTGTCGGTGCTCTTGTCCGACAAGCTGCGCGCGGCGTCGCCGGTCGACAGCGCCCACACGATCACCGTCGGCTACAGCCAGGGCCACGTCGGCTACATGCTGACGCCCGAGGACTGGCTGCTCGGCGGCTACGAGCCCAGCGTCAGCTTCTGGGGGCCGCTCGAGGCCGAGTACATCGTCGAGCGATCCGCCGAGCTGTTGCCGCTGGCGATGATGCCGATGCGCCTCGACGGCGCCGCCGCGGGCACCGATCGCGTGGTCCCGCCGGCGGTCACCGACACCTTCCCGATCGACAACCCGGCGGCGCGGCGCGGCACGGTGCCGGCGACGGTGCCGGTGGATCTGTGGATGCGCGCGGGGCGCCCGGCCACCGCGCAGCCGGCGGCGACGGTGCCGCGGGTCACCGGCCTGGCGACGTTCGTGTGGTACGGCGACGACAGCGCGGTCAAGACGCCGATCGTCACGCTCGAGCGCGCCGTGGGCCCGGCCTGGGCGCCGGTGTCGCGGCGCAGCGGCCGCTCGGTCAGCGACGCCGACGTGCTCCTCTACTACGCGCCGGTGCCGCTGATCCGCGAGGCCAACCCGCAAGATCACATGTGGGCGGTCGAGTGGCAGCCGGTGCCGTGGACCGGCTCGGGCGGCGCGGCCGACGAGCTCGACCACCGCGGCGCGGTGCCGCTGGGCCAGTACCGGTTCCACGTCGTCGGCGACGGCTGGGAGCTGTCGAGCGATCCGTTCGACGTGGTGCCGGCGCCGCTGGTGGTCACCGCCACCCGCAGCGGCACCCAGCTCAGCGCCGAGGTGTCGCTGCACGCGCCCAAGGGATATCGCCTGCTCGACCTCGCCAACCCGTCGAACCGGCCGGTGCGGGTCCAGAACAACGCGGTCACGGTCGTCGGCAAGGACGCCGGCGGGGTCGCGATCGGCGCGCCGCGCACCGGCACCACCAGCGCCGCGGGCGTGGTCACCGTCGACTTCGGGGCCAGCGCGGCCAACGTCGTGACGCTCGAGATCACCGACAGCTTCGGCAACGTCGGCAGCGACGCGCTGTAGCCACCGGCTTGGCGTAGGATGCCCGCCGTGGTGCGTCCGCCCGACTCGACGATCGATCAAGGCCCTGGCGACCTGGCCGCGCTGGCGCCGCTGCGCGAGATCTCGCGCTACGTCGTCCTCGAGGAGCTGGGCGCCGGCGCGATGGGCGTGGTCTACAAGGCCCACGACCCCGATCTCGGGCGGATGGTGGCGATCAAGCTGGTCCACGCCGGCTCGACGGCCGCGCGCTCGACCCGGCTGCTGCGCGAGGCCCAGGCGATCGCCCGGGTGGCCCACCCCAACATCGTCGCGATCTACGACGTCGGCCTGGTCGAAGACCAGGTGTTCATCGCGATGGAGTACGTCGAGGGGCAGCGGCTGCGCGACTGGATGTCGACCGGGCCGCGCACGCTGCGCGAGATCCTGCACGTCTTCGAGCAGTGCGCGCACGGGCTGGCCGCCGCCCACGACGCCGGCCTGGTGCACCGCGACTTCAAGCCGGAGAACGTGCTGCTCGGCAGCGACGGGCGGGTGCGGGTGGTCGACTTCGGGCTGGTGCGCTGGGCCGAGGACGACGACGGCCCGCCGATCACCGAGGCCGGGATCCTCGCGCTCGATCAGAGCATCACGCCGGCCGGCGCCGCGGTCGGCACGCCGCGCTACATGTCGCCCGAGCAGATCCGCGCGCAGCCGGTGGGCGCCGCCGCCGATCAGTTCTCGTACTTCGTGTGCTTGTACGAGGCGGTGACCGGGCAGCGGCCGTTCCTCGGCGACAGCATGGCGGTGCTGATGCGCGCGGTGACCAGCGGCGACGTGCGGCCGTTCCCGCCGACCTGCGTGGCGCCGCGCTGGCTGTGCGCGGCGATCGAGCGCGGGCTGGCGGTCGATCCCGTCGAGCGCTGGCCGTCGATGCACGCGGTCGCCGCCGAGCTGGTGCGCGATCGCGAGGCGGCGCGGCGGGCGGCCCTCGACGGCTCGGGCTCGACCGAGCCGATGATCGCGGCGTTCCCGCCGCCCGACGATCTGTTCGTGCGGCGCCGCGTCGAGGACATGCGCACGCAGCTCGAGCGCGCGTGGCAGCTGAAGAGCCGCGGCAACCTCGGCGGCGCGCTGAAGATCGTCGTCGAGCTGGGCCCGCAGGTCGACGCGATCGGCTACCGGCCGCTGCGCGCGGCGACGCTGTACCTGCGCGGCAACCTGCAGTACCGCACCGGCGACGCGGCCAGCGCGCGCACGACGCTGCTCGAGGCGGCGCGCGAGGCGGCCCGCGCCGGCGACGACTGGCAGGTGGCCAACGTTTGGACGTTCCTGGTGCTGGTGGTCGGGCTGGGCCTGGGGCGCTTCGAGGAGGCCGAGGGCCTGGTCGCCGCCGCCGAGGTCGCGCTCGAGCGGGTCGGCGAGAACGCGTCGTTGCGGTCGCGGCTGCTCAACAACTGGGGCACCTGCGAGCTGGCGCGGGGCCGCTACGGCGACGCCGCGGGGTGCTTCGCGCGGGCGGTCGAGCTCGACACGATCACCCACGGCGCCAACCACGGCTTCGTCGCGATGTCGCTGCTCCACCTGGCCGAGGCGCAGATCGCGGCGCGGTCGCTGCGCGACGCGGCGCTCACGCTCGACCGCGCGGTCGCGGTGTGCCAGCCCGATCGCACGACGCCGACGCCGACCCGGCTGCGCTGCCTCGGGCTGATCGGCCGGCTGCGGCTGGTCGAGGGCCGCCCGGCCGAGGCGATCGGCTCGCTCGAGCGCGCGGTGATGGGATGGGAGCGGATGATCGGCCGCGAGCGCGCGCTCGGCGAGACGCTGCGCGACCTGGCCAACGCCCGCGGCGCCCTCGACGATCCGCGCGCCGACGAGACCGCGAACCGCGCCGACCGCCTGCTGGCGATCGCGCCGCCGCGGACCGCGTAGGCGCGCGGTCAGTCGAGGAACTCGAGCGCCTCGCCGGCCACGCCGGCGACCAAGGCCAGCGCGACGACCGCCATGATCGCGTGGCCGGCGTCGGGGATGGCCATCCACTCGTCGTGCCAGCTGGTCGGCAGGAGCGCGGTGGTGGCGCCGAAGTACAGATCGGCCAGGGGGCTCATCAGCCCGGTCGCCTGCAGGAGCGCGACCGCGAGCAGCCCGAGCACGAGCGCGCCGCCGGCCATCAGCGCCCACGCGAAGACGTGCGGGTGCTTGCGGCGATACGAGCGCCCACGGCCCGCGTCGTCGCTGTCGCGGTGGCGCCAGCGCCGGTCGCCGTAGCGGCTGTCGTCGTCGCGGTCGCGGCGCGTGCGCGCGTAGCCGCGGTCGCGATCGTCGCGGTGGCGGTGGCGATCGTCGTGGTCGTCGTCGCGGCGGCGGCGGTGGTCGCGCGAACGGTGGTCGGTGTCGAAGAAGTCGAGGTCCATGGCAGACATGCTGCGGTCGCTGCGCGTGTCCAGCAATGTGAAACATTGAGAGCGAGATGTCGAAGAAGTCGACGTGATGATTGGCCGGCTCCGGCTCCGGCTCCGGCTCCGGCTCCGGTTCCGGCTCCGGCTTCGGCTCCGGCTCCGGCTCCGGCTCCGGCTCCGGCTCCGGCTCCGGCTCCAGTTCCGTAAGCGGCGGCGCGCGGGCGCGTTACTGTCGCGCATGCGTCGCATCCCCCTCGGGCTGGTCGCGCTGCTCGCGCTCACGGCGGTCGCGCGCGCGACGCCGGTGGCGGTGCCGCCGCCGACCGCGCCGGCGCAGCGGCCCTATGGGCACCCGCACGCTGGCCTCGGCGGGGGGCTGGCGATCGGCACCCAGCGCCAGGACGGCGTCGACGGCTGGGTGGCGCGGCTCGACTACGAGGCGTTCCCGGTGCTGGCGCCGCGCGGCACGTTCGGCGGCGTGTTCGGCTTCGTCCCGGCGTTCCAGCTCTGGCGCGCTGGCGAGGACTGGGGCCTCGGCGTCCCGGTGGCGATCGCGCTCGGCGTCCGGGCCCCGCGGGTGCGGGCGATGGGGCTGGTCGGGATCGAGGCGATCTTCGTCGACGTGATCGCCGACGACACCGGCCTCGGCCTGTACGCGCCGTTCGCGGGCGGCCGCGTCGCGGTGGACGTCGCGGGGTGGTACGCGGGGGCCGACGCGCGCGTCGAGCGCCGCTGGCAGATCGGCGCCCCCGATCACACCCAGTGGCAGGCCAGCGTCGTCCTCGGCTACACGTGGGAGACGCGGCCGACGCAGCCGATGCGCTAGCACCTGGCCCGCGGCTCACCACACCGTGTCGGCGCCGCGCTTGACCTTGAACAGGTGGCGACCGGTGGCGGTGATCGTGCGCGTCGTCAGCTCGTAGGAGGCGGACTTCTTGCCAGCCTTCTTGACGTCGGCGTCGACGTCGGCGGCGAAGTCGATCAGGTCGCCGACCGCGAGCGTGACGCCCGGCGGCAGCTCGTCGATGCGCGCGGCCACGACCAGCTTCCACTCGCGGTCGCCGTACTTGCAGTCCTGCTGGTAGATGACGTGGCCGTCGTCGGTGATGCGGTCGATCCGGTGCGTGGTGCGGCAGCCGTAGGCGAAGCGATCCGCGTCGGTCCGGGTCGCGGTGATCATGCCGTCGGCGACCTTGGTCACCTTGAAGTCGCGGAAGCCGCCGAGCTTGGGCTCCTCGGCGGGCGGGCCGAAGCCGAAGGCCTTCTCGACGTTCTCGACGCGCAGCGGGTCGCGCAGCTCGAGCGCCGGCGCCAGCTTCGCCAGCTCGCCCTGCTGCCAGGCGCGGGTCGCGGCCTGGTCGCCGACGATCGTCGGCCACGCCACGCGGCGCGCCGACATGTGGCCCTCGCCCCAGATGCTTGTCTGCGGCGTCGTGCGCACGCCGCCCCGGCTGGCGACCTGCGCGCAGTACGCGCTGCGCTCGTGGGCCGTGTCGTCGGTCAGCTCGCGGGTGCCGTCGCGCATGCGCTCCATCACCGGGAAGCGGCCGCGCGGGGACGACAGCCACGCGTGACGCGAGCCGTGGTGGAACGCGATCGCGTGGGTGAGCACGGTGGCGCGGAAGCCCACCGGGCCGAACGGATCCTTGTCGAGCGGCAGGCCGGCGGCGGTCAGCGCCTCCTCGACCTGCGCCGCCAGCGCGGCGTAGCCGGCCATGCGCTCGTAGTAGTTGGCCAGCCCGTCGACGCGGGCCAGCTCGGGCGCGAGCTTGGCGGCGACGTCGGCGTGGGCCTTGCGGCTCGCGGCGAACTCGGCGGCGCAGCTCTGCTCCCACGCGCGGTTGAACGCGGCCTGGGTCATCGCCTCGGCGTTCTCGCTGGCGTTGGTCCAGTCGCGCTGGCGCCAGTCGAGGATCCAGGTCGGATCGGGGTTCGCCGCTTGCCACAGCATGTCGCGGCCGACGTCGGTCTTGGCCAGCTCGTAGATCTCGTCCTGCCGCAGGTCGTTGATGCGGTGGTACAGCACGTCGAGCGTGAGGCTGGCGTAGTACGGCGCGAGATCGCCGACCGGCTTGGACGGCGGCGCGTCGGGGCTCGGCGCGGGCCGCGCGGCGCTGCTGCCGGCGGGCCCGCTGGCGGTGGTGCCATTGCTGGACTTCCCGCCGCCGGGCAGCGTGACGCCACCGGGCAGCTTCACGCCACAGGCTGCCAGGAACAGAGCGCAGGACAGTGCGAGGGTCGGCTTCATACCCGCACCTACAGCAACCTCTGCGCCAGCGTAACCGCCTGAACTGTCAGGCCGTGGATGCGCGATCCGCGGCGTGGTGGACCCAGTCGAGCGACCGCGTGGGGCAGGCGCGACCCAGCGCGGACGATTTCGTGCGACTGGCGGGCGGCGTGGGTGATCACCAGGTAGCTGGCCGCGCTGGCCACCAACGAAGGATCACGACGATGCAGTTCCGCACTCTCGCCACGCTCACGATGTGCTCGCTCGCGCTCGCCGCTGCGGCGTGCAAGAAGGCCAAGCAGGACGACGCGCCCGCGCCGTCGAAGGCCCCGACCGCGGCCCCCGCGCCGGCGCCCGCGCCGACCGCTGCCCCCACGCCGCCGCCGCCGCCCGCCGCCCCCGCCGAGTACACGGCCGAGCAGATCTTCAAGGCCAACGTCGGCCTCGGCCGCATGGAGCAGGCCGACAAGTTCCCGACCGGCGAGGTCGACTTCACCGGCGCGATCGCCAAGATCAACGACGACCCGGTCGGCGAGTACGTGCTCGAGTTCGACGCGGGCGGCGGCAACGTGGTCGCGACGCCGATCCTCGGGCGCGACGCGTTCAAGGGCGTGAAGGTGGGCGACACCGTGCACCTCGTGAAGTGCGGCCTGACGGTGCCCGAGGCGACCAAGCTCACGCTCGCCAACTGCAACCGCAAGTAGCGGGCTCAACCGCCGACGAAGCCGAGCAGCGCGCGCACGACGGCGGCGCGGGCGTCGTCGTCGTCGATCACCTCGAGCGGGAAGCCGACGATCGCCGCGCGCCCGGCGATCCCGACCGCGGCGCCGGCGCCGCCGGCGTAGGTGACGAGCACCGTCGCGCCGCCGCCCGCGGTGAAGGTGTCGGGGTAGTCCTCGGGGTACAGGGCGGCGGGGCCGCCGAAGCCGAAGCTGGCGATCATCGCGAGCGGGCCCGCGCCCTGGGCGCGATCGGTGCCGGCGTCGTCGGCGGCGTAGGTGGCGCCGGCGGTCGCGGCCAGCCACGCGCGGCCGGCGCTGGTCGGGCCGAGGTCGAAGCCGACCTCGCTGCCGGTGACGATCACGCGGCCGCCGCCGGCGAGGTACGCGTCGAGGGCGGCGCGCTCGGCGGCGGTGAGCGTGTGGTCCTCGGTCGAGTCGTCGCCGCACAGCCAGATCACGGCGGCGTACGGCGCGAGGTCGACGGCGTCCTCGCGGATCGCGCTGGCGCTGACGGTGGCGACGTCGGCGAGGCCGGCGCCGATCCGCGCCGCCGCGTCGTGGGCGAGCTGACCGTAGGAGCCATCGACGACGCGCTCGAAGCCGTCGACGATCAGCACCCGCGCGGCGCCGCCGACGACGAACGTGTCGCTCGGCTGGCCGGCGTCGCTGGCCAGGCCGGCCACCAGCGGCCGCACCCGCACCCGCGTCGGCCCGCTGATCGCCACGGTGGCCTCGGTGGCGTCGGCGGCGACCGCGACGGTCGACGTGCCGCTCGGGCCGGTGAGCTCGAGCTGCCAGCCGGTGACGTCGGCGTCGGCGGGGGCGCGCCAGCGGACGCGCGCGTGGGTCGCGTCGATCATCGTCGCCGCGCGCAGATCGATCCGCGGGCCGCGGCGGCCGTGGGGCGCCATCCAGCGCAGCGCCTCGGTGTACGCGTCGTCATCGCGGGTCGAGCCCTCGTGGCTGGCGGCGGTGAAGGCGATCACCGGCGCGACGGCGCCCAGCGTCTGCGTCGTGGCGGCGTCGGCGACCGCGAGCCCGTCGGCGGTCAGCGTCGCCGCGAGCTGCTGGTTGTTGGCGAGCGTGCCGCCGCCGCTGGTGTAGTTCGAGCGCAGCGGGCGGCCGCTGCGGGCGAAGCCGCGGAACACCTCGAGGTAGCCGTACAGCGCGTCGTACAGATCGACCTGGCCGACCGCGAACGGCGCGTCGGCGGCGAGGTTCTGCGCGGTGGCGACGTACCCGCCGGAGTGCGCGGTGAGCGTGACCTGGCCGAGCGCGGGGCGCGTCACGACGCCGGCGCGGTACAGCGCGATCAGCACCTCGTCGAGGAGCGCCGCGGTGCCGGCGGGGTCGGCGAGCTTGCCGAAGTCGCCCGACGCCGCGTTCACCGGGCCCTGCGGCACGATCATGATCGCGTTCGCGCCGCTGGCGTAGAGCTGCTCGCGGTAGTGGTGCGCCGCGATCGTCGCGTCGATCGTGGTGTTGTGGCCGTGGAAGTGCAGCACGACGTCCTGCGCGTCGCGCTCGCGCCAGTCGGCGGGCACGAACACGTGGACGCGGTCGTCGGTCCAGGCGCGCCCCGGCGCGGGGTAGGGCGCCGTCGGCAAGCGCGGCACCGCGCTGGCGCCGATCGCGACGCCGCCGGCGCCGGTGACCGGCTCGAACACCAGCGGCGCCAGCCCCGGCGCGCCGGCCACCGCCCACACCTCGGCGGTCCAGCGCCCCGGCTCGCCTTCGACGGACAGCGTGGCGCCGGCGATCGTCTCGTCCGCCGCGCCGTCCCAGCGCACCATCACCGCCGCGGTCGCGCCGGGCGCCACGCTGATCGGGCCCGACGCGGTGAACGCCGGATCGTCGACGCGCCAGGCCAGCGCCGCGCCGCCGACCCCGGCCAGCGTCGCGTCGCCGACGTTGGTGACGCTGATCGCGAGCTCGCTCGCGCCCGCGCCGGCCTCGACGTACGGCAGCGCGATCACCGCCGGCAGCTCGAGCCGCGCCGCCGGGATGCCGGCCGGATCGTCGCCACACGCGATCAGGCCGAGGGCCAGCGAGGCGAAGGCGAGGCGGCGCATCGCGCCATCGTACCGTGGGGCGTCGCGGACCTCACCCTTGCGGTGCGCGCGTGATGCAGGCCGCATGGGGCGGTGCGCGGCCGACGGTAACCCCGCCAGGGTGAGCGGATCGCTCGTCGAGAAACTCGCGGAGGTCGTGCGTCTTCCGCGGTAGCGTCGGGCTCGCGCGCGTCGGCGGGGGGCCGGCGCGCCACAACCGATTGGAACGGAGGGAACGATGGCCAAGACCAAGAAGCAGCCGAAGGCGAAGCCGCGTGCGGCGACGCCGCGCAGCACGTCCACCACCGCGCGCGGGGGGCGCGCGGCCGCCGCGACCGTGACCGCGCGCGCCCGCGCCGCGGCAGGCGCCGCCGACGGCGACGAGCGGCGTCCCGACGCCGAGGTGGGCGGGATCCGCGTCGAGGGCGACGCGTTTCGCCGCGGCTTCCGCAACCGCGCGCCGCTGACGGCGGGGGCGCTGGCGCGGCGCGTGGGCGAGCTCGACCTCAAGCCGACCGTGCCGGCCGAGGCGCTGCGCACGGTCGTCAACCGCATCGATCCCAAGGGAGCCGTGGCGGTCGCGGCGCTGCCCGAGGACGTGAAGGCCACGCTGCCGGGGCTGCGCCCGACGGTGAAGAGCTTCCACGGCGCCAAGTTCGCGCTGGCGTACTTCCCGTCGAAGCTGATCTTCTCGCGCTGCGCCGACATGTTTGGCTACATGTCATCGACCGCGGTGCGCACGGCCAGCAAGCTGCCGTTCGACGCGACCCACCAGGCGCTGGTCGGTGCGCTCGGCGACCTGATGGGCGACCCCGGCCGCGAGACCGGCATCGCCGACTCGACCATCCCGGCGGGCTTCACCTACGTCGGGCAGTTCGTCGATCACGACATCACGCTCGACGTGTCGTCGTCGCTCGACGCCGCGACCGACGCCAACACGCTCAACAACATGCGGACGCCGGCGCTCGACCTCGACTCGGTCTACGGCCGGGGGCCGGCGCTCGACCCGTTCCTCTACGAGTTTCCGGCGGGCGGCGCGTCGAGCGCGATCAAGCTGAAGCTCGGCGCCAACCAGAACGTCGGGCCGGGCGGGCCGGGCGGCGCGGCCGGCGCCGCGGGCATGGTGGTCAAGACCGACTTCGACGTGCCGCGCGTGCGCGACACCAACACCGCGATCATCGGCGATCCGCGCAATGACGAGAACCTGATCGTCGCGCAGCTCCACCAGACGATGCTGCGGTTCCACAACCAGGTGGTCGACCTGCTGCAGCTGGCGTCGTTCGCCGGCGACATCTTCGTCGAGGCCAAGAAGCTGGTCACCCACCACTACCAGTGGGCGGTGGTCCACGACTTCCTGCCCCGGATCTGCGGCTCGGCCGCGGTGACCAAGGCGCTGGCGACGGTGGTCGCGCCGATCGGCAGCGGGTTTCGCATGCCGGTCGAGTTCGCCGTGGCCGCCTACCGCTTCGGCCACAGCATGATCCGCGACCGCTACTGGGTGAACTTCAACTTCCCCAGCGCGACGCTCGGGCAGGTGTTCGAGTTCATCCGCAATCCGCGGCTGCCGGTGTTCTCCAACTGGGTGGTCGACTGGAACGCGTTCTTCGACACCGGCGTGGCGGTGCCGGTGCACAACAAGGCGCGCAAGATCGACAGCGTCCTCGCGGCCGGCCTCGAGACGCTGCCTGGCTTCACCGGCCTGATGGCGGTGCTGGCCAAGCGCAACCTGCGCCGCGGGCTGGCGCTCGGGTTGCCCAGCGGCCAGGCCATGGCCACCGCGCTCGGCATCGCGCCGCTGACCGCCGCGCAGCTCACCGCGGGCTTGCCGGCCAACGAGGTCGCGCTGCTCAACAGCAGCGGCGGCGTGCTGCTGACCAAGACCCCGCTCTGGTACTACCTGCTGCGCGAGGCCGCGGTGCTCAGCGGTGGTGAGCAGCTCGGTCCGCTCGGCGCGCGGATCGTCGCCGATACGTTCGTGCGCATGCTCAAGCGCGACCGCGACTCGTACCTCAACGCCAGCGGGTTCACGCCATCGCTGCCGTCGGCCACGCCGGGCGACTTCACCTTCGCCGATCTGGCGATCTTCGCCGGCGTCACCCAGCCGTAGCGACGGCCGCGGGCGCGCGAGCCGCTCGCGCCAGCCGCCGGCGTCGCGGTCACGGCCGCGCGCACACCGCCGAGCGGATCACGAAGCGCACGCCCTCCGGGATCTCCAGCGAGAAGCTCGCGCCGCGGCCGGGCACCACGTCGAGCGTGATCGTCGTGTGCCGCCAGCGCTCCCACTGCGCCCCGCCGATCCAGAAGCCGTGCCCATCCACCTCGCCCAGCTTCACGTCCCGCTCCCCCAGCTTGAACTCCCCCGCCGCGAAGCACATCGGCGCCGACCCGTCGCAGCACCCGCCCGACAGGTGGAACATCAGCGGCCCGTGCGCCGCCGCCAGCCGCCGCACCATCGCCAGCGCCGCCTCGGTCACCGCCACCCGTGCCAGCGTGGGGACAGGCTCCTGGGTCTCAGGCATTGGTTATTGCTCGTGAATTCGACGTGAGCGCGCAGATCGCCGGGCGAATTTGGAACTGCGCGATCGCGTCAATTTGTCTAGTGATATCGGGAGCGTGGAGGGTAGGAGCCTGTCCCCGATCAGAAGAAGCCCATGGGCTTGGGGTCGTAGGAGACGAGGAGGTTCTTGGTCTGCTGGTAGTGGTCGAGCATCATCTTGTGGGTCTCGCGACCGATGCCGGACTGCTTGTAGCCGCCGAACGCGGCGTGGGCGGGGTACAGGTGGTAGCAGTTGGTCCAGACGCGGCCGGCGGCGATGGCGCGGCCGGCGCGGAAGGCGGTGTGGAAGTCGCGGGTCCAGACGCCGGCGCCGAGGCCGTACAGCGTGTCGTTGGCCTGGGCGATGGCGTCGTCGAAGCCGTCGAACGAGGCGACCGAGACCACCGGGCCGAAGATCTCCTCCTGGAAGACGCGCATCTTGTTGTGGCCCTCGAACACGGTCGGCGCGACGTAGTAGCCGCCGGCGAGGTCGCCGCCGAGCGTCACGCGCTCGCCGCCCATGCGCACGCGCGCGCCCTCCTTCTTGCCGATGTCGATGTAGCTGAGGATCTTCTCGAGCTGATCGTTCGAGGCCTGGGCGCCGACGCGGGTGTCGGTGTCGAGCGGGTCGCCGGGCTTGGACGCCGCGGCGCGCATCACCGCCAGCTCGAGGAACTGGCCGTAGATCTTCTTGTCGACCAGCGCGCGCGACGGACAGGTGCACACCTCGCCCTGGTTGAGCGCGAACATGCCGAAGCCCTCGAGCGCCTTCTGCCGGAAGTCGTCGTCCTGCGCGAGCACGTCGGCGAAGAAGATGTTGGGCGACTTGCCGCCCAGCTCGAGCGTCACCGGGATCAGGTTCTCCGACGCGTACTGCATGATCAGCCGGCCGGTGGTGGTCTCGCCGGTGAAGGCCACCTTGCTGATGCGGCGGTTCTGCGCCAGCGGCTTGCCGGCCTCGATGCCGAAGCCGTTGACGACGTTGAGCACGCCCGGCGGCAGGCACTTCGCCGCGAGTTCCGCGAACAGCATGATCGTCGCCGGCGTCTGCTCGGCCGGCTTGAGCACGACGCAGTTGCCGGCGGCCAGCGCCGGCGCCAGCTTCCACGCCGCCATCAAGAGCGGGAAGTTCCACGGGATGATCTGCCCGACGACGCCGAGCGGCTCCTTCAGGTGGTAGCTGACGGTGTTGGCGTCGAGCTCGGCCATCGCGCCTTCCTCGGCGCGTAGGCAGCCCGCGAAGTAGCGGAAGTGATCGATCGCCAGCGGCAGGTCGGCGGCCAGCGTCTCGCGCACCGGCTTGCCGTTGTCCCAGGTCTCGGACACCGCGAGCATCTCGAGGTTGGCCTCCATCAGG
>Ga0075163_10002732_pt1 | contig 23659 bp, 24 predicted proteins | sample JI1023141ADNA_FD_71478 | JGI IMG/M metagenome (GOLD analysis project Ga0075163, IMG submission 71478) | Wastewater effluent complex algal communities from Wisconsin, to seasonally profile nutrient transformation and Carbon sequestration -... | ecosystem: Engineered > WWTP > Effluent > Algae... | reverse complement strand
ACGCGAGCACAGTGATCGCCTGCGACCCGCGCTCGGTGCCCGAGCTCCAGCGGATGATCGCCGAGCTCAAGCAGCGCAACCGCACGATCATGGCGATGTGCGGCGCGGCGCTGGTGGCGCTCGTGGCGTTCGCCGCCGTCGTCGTTTGAGTGATATGACGGCTCCCGAGTGGGGCCCTGGCTGAAACGCAACGCGTGGTTGATCGCGATCGCCTGCGCGTACCTCTACATCTTTCCGCACTTCCCGAAGACCAAGAACGCGAACGAGCTGCCGCGCGTCTACCTCGTCAAGGCGATGGTCGACGACCACACGTTCGCGATCGATGGCGGCGTCAAGCGCTGGGGCAAGACGCCGGACGTCGCCGATGCGGGCGGCCACTCGTACTCGAACAAGGCGCCCGGCTCGTCGATGCTGGTCGCGCCGGTCTACGCAGCATTCTCCCTGTTCGGCGAACTTGGCCTAGACTTCACGGTCTGGCTGTGCCGGATCGTCGCCGGCGTGATCCCGACGCTGCTGTTCCTGCGGTTGTTGTCGGGCTTCCTCGAACGCTATGCCGACCCCGTGGTCGTGCGCGTCGTCGTGATCGCGTACGCGCTCGGCTCGATGGCGATGACGTTCTCGGTGATGTTCATCGCGCACCAGCTGTCTGCCGTGGTGGTCGGGGCGTGCTGGATCCTCGCCCTCGACTATGCGGATCGAAAGCGCGGGGTGCGCGCGCTGATCGCGGCAGGGCTGCTCGCCGGGTGCGCGCCGCTCGTCGACTATCAGGCCGCGTTCGCGATCCCGGTGATCGCGATCCACGCGATCGTCAAGCTGCGCGGACGAACCGGCGCCGAGTACGCCCGCATCCTCGGGATCGCGGCGGCCGCAGCGGCGATCCCGATCGCGATCCTGCTCGCGTATCACCACGCGGCGTTCGGCAGCCCGCTGTGCACCGGCTACGACCCGGCCTGCGTCAAGACGCCGTGGGAAGGCCTCCAGAACCAGGGCTTCCTCGGGTTGTCGAGCTTCCGCCTGCGCTCGTTCGTCGGCTCGACGGTGGCACCCGACAACGGCCTGTTCACGCTCGCACCGTGGTTGCTGCTCGCGATCCCCGGCGCGGTGCTGCTGTGGAAGCGCGACCGCGCGATGACGATCACCTGCTCGACGCTCGCCGTCATGTACATCGTGTTCGTCTCGTCGCTCGCGATGTGGCGCGCCGGCTGGTCCGTCGGCCCTCGCTACATCACGGTGATGCTGCCGTTCCTGTTGCCGCTGATCGCCGTGGCGCTGCAGCACTGGAAGGCCCGCTGGTGGCTGTTCGGGATCGCCGCCGGCACGATCTTCGTCGGCATCGCGATCTATGCGATCTCGTCGGCGACGTTCATCCCGTGGCCCGACGAGCTCAACTACCAGGGCCGCCTCGAGCCGGTGCGCAACCCGTTCTACGAGGTCTCGCTGCGCCTGCTGGCCGATGGCCGCGCCGCGCCGAACGTGCTGAGCGCGCTGCTCGGAGACCGCGGCCTGCTCGGCGTGATCCCGTACCTCGTCCTCGTCTTCGGGATCGCCGCGGTCGCGCTCCGCCGGGTCGCCGGCTGGAAACCGCTCGCGCTCGGTGCAGGTCTCGCGCTCGCGCTGCTCGCCGGCTACTCGCAGTTTCCGGCGACCACGCATGCCGACGAGCTGTTCGTCCGCGTCGTGCGTTTCATGACGTGACCGCGGCACTCCAGCGACGCGGTGCGACGATCGACGACTTATCGAGCGCACACCGCGAGTTGAGAGATCGCGTTTGCCGATCGCGCGTGTCCTCTACACCGTGGGCCCGATGCTGATCACGACTCCGATCGCGGCGATGACGCGCGGCGAGGTGCGGTACCTCGACGGCCTGACCGACGACTTCCGTAGCCTCGACATCATCGCGAGCCCGTGGCCTTCACGGTGACGACGGACCGCCCATCGCTCGCGGCGAACCACGCGATGGCGATCAGGACCGCGCCGGCGAGCAGCACGCCGATGCCCCACAGCGAGACCATGTGGCCCGACGTGTACATCGGGTCGTAATCCCAGTAGCGCCGCGGCATGCCGGCACCGCCGACGACGAGCGAGCTGTAGACGTGGAGGAACAGCCCCGCGCTGCCGACCACGGCGCCGATCCACGCGACGATCGAGTGCGGGCGGCGCACGCTCCACGCGTGAAGCCCCGCGAGTGCGGCGAACCCGACGAGCGCCATCTGCAGGTGATAGGTCCCGACGGCGAAGTGGGTGTCGAACAGGTAGAGCTCGGTGCTGCCGGTGAGGAACCCGGAGGCAAGCCCATGCAACGCGATCGCCGGCGAGCAGCCGAACACCACGAACGCGACCGCCGGCCGCGAGAACCCGCCCATGATCGCCAGGGCGATCCACAGGCCCGCGATGACGAACGCGAGCACGACGTGCGGATGGATCGCCCACACCAGAGAAACCGCGATCGCGATCAGCGTCACCACTCGACTCGCCTTGCGGTCGCCGGAGACCGCCAGCGACGCGAGGCCGAGCGCGAACACGAGCGTGAACGTGTTCGGGTACTGCGGCTGGAGCACCTCGAGGGCGGCGACCATCCCGGCGACACCCGCGGCGCCGAGTGCGATCACGAGCACCGCCGCGATCGCGACCTGCAGCGTGGGTCCGCGATGCGCGAGCACGACGAGCGCGAGGTGGATCGCGTAGAGCGTGGCGGATGCGGCGATCGCGAGGGGACCCGCGTACAGCAGCAGCGGCTTTCCCGAGGAGGCCAGGCTGTACGGCGTGTAGAGCTCCCAGCCGGTGTCCGTGGTCACGAAGATCGCGGCGCCGACCCAGCACGCGATCCCGATCACCCAGACGGCGAACGCGACCCACGCGAGGGCAGGCGCCGGGATGCGCCTCGCACCGACGAGCCGGCAGATCGCGAGGTAGCCCAGCCCGCCGGCGAGCGAGGCCGCGCCGATCGCGAGCGGCGTCAGGCCGTGGAACGTCAACAGACGGGTGTAGAACTGCGCGCTCCATTTCGGACCGGGCGCCGCCAGCTCGACCTGCATGAGCACGCCGCCGATCATCCCGATCACCGCGACCAGCACCGCGCCTGCGAGCTGCGCGATCGCGATGTGTCTCGCGGTGGCCGGTGGTCGCTCCATCGCCCGCATCCTACCTGCTACCGTCGCGAAGTGATCGAGATCGTCGAGCCGCTGGCCGAGGCCGCCGCCGCGCGCCTACGCTAGGTGCTGCTCGAGCAGTGGCAACCGGTCGAGCTCGTCTCGCGGCTCATGGCTCGTGCTGAGCGAGCTCGCGGATCGCCGCGGTGATCTGCGGCTTCTGCGGCACGCTCGCCATCTCGAGCGCATCGGCGAGCCCGATGCCCGGCAGGTGCGCACCGGCGACCAGCTTGGGCGGCGCGTGGAGCTCGTAGAACAGCTCCTCGATGATCCGGCGGATCAGGTGCTCGCCGAAGTTCGTGATCTCGGTGTCTTCGTTGACGCAGAGCACGCGGTTGGTCTTGCGCACGCTCGCCTCGATCGCCGGCCAGTCGTACGGGTGCAGCGTGCGGAGATCGATCACCTCGGTGTCGATGCCCTCGCTCGCGAGCTCCTCGGCGGACGCGAGCGCCATCTGCACGTTGCGGCCGTAGGTCAGCACGGTGACGTGCGAGCCCTCGCGCGCGACGCGGCTCTTGCCGATCGGGACGTAGTACTCCTCGACCTGCGGCCACTGCGGCGACCACTGCGTGCGATCGCCGAGCGGGGCGTCGATCATGTGTGACAGCACGCGATCGTCGGAGGGCGCGCCCGGGATGTTCTCGTCGGGCTTGCTCTTCATGCGGAGCAGCGCCTTGGGCGCGAGGAAGAACACCGGGTTCGGATCCTGGATGGCGCTGAGCATCAGGCCGTACGCGTCGAGCGGCGTCGACGGCATCACGATCTTCCAGCCCGGGATTCGCGTCGCCGTCGCATCGAACGAGTGCGAGTGATAGATCGAGCCGCGGATGCCGGCGCCGACGGGCGTCATCAGCACCATCGGCACGTTCCAGTCACCGGCGGTGGACCAGAAGGTATTGCCGGCCACCTTCAGTAGATCGATCGTGTTGAACGCGTAGTCGCAGAACTGGATCTCGGCGACCGGCTTCTTGCCGGCGAGCGCGAGGCCGATCGCGGTCCCGACGATGCCGCGCTCGTCGAGCGGGGTGTTCCACGCGGTCTTGAGACCCTGCGTGCCGGTGAACACGCCACCGAGCGGCGGACCGACGTCCTCGCCGAAGATGTCGGTGACGCCGAGCCGCGATTCGCCGACGTGCAGCGCTAGGCGGATGGCCTGGATCATGGTGGGCATCTACGACTCCTCACCGACGATGTTGCGATCGGCGAACACGTAGTCCCACACCGACTCGGGCGTGGGCATCGGCTCCTCGAGCACGCGCTGGCTCGCCTCGAGCAACTCCTGCGTGTACTGCGTGCGCAGCTCGTCGATCCGCGAGCGCGTGATCACGCGGCGCTCCTCGAGCTTGTTCTCCATCTCGATCACGCAGTCGACTTCTTCCTTGACCACGTTCGCGCCGCTCGCCGACGAGTGGCCGCGCAAGCGAGACACCATCGCCTCGAGCAGGTACGGCTTGCGGTGCGTGCGGACGTAGTCGATCGCCTTGGTCAGCGCGGCCCACGAGGCTTCCGCGTCGTTGCCGTCGACGATCGCGACCGGCATCCCGAACGCCTTGCCGCGATCGGAGATCTGGTCGTAGCCGTGCTGGCCGTGAAACGACGTGGAGATGCCCCACCGGTTGTTGGTGACGATCATCAGCAGCGGCAGCTCGCAACCCTTGCGCGACGCCCACACCAGCGCGGTGGCGAAATCGCCCTCGGCCGTGCCGGCATCGCCACCCTGGACGATCGTGATGCCCTTGGTGCCCTCGCGCTGGGCGCGCGCGGTGCCGATCGCGATCGAGTACTGGATCTCGATCGGCGAGGTCACCGGGACCACGTTCCACTTGCGCGCCGAGTAGTGGCCCGCGAAGTTGCGACCGCGCGAGTACGGGTCGGTCGCGGTGTTCTTCATCTGCCGCAGCGAATCCACCGGATCCGCCCCCATCGCGAGCAGCGTGGCGCTCGACCGATAGTGGAGGTGCAGGTAGTCGTGCTGGAAGCCCTGGCCCTTGTCGACCAGCATGCCGAGCGGCACGTTGAAGGCCTCTTCACCCGGCCCGCCGATCCAGAAGAAGCCGTCACCTTGCTTGTACATGGTGATCAGCCGCTCCTCGAGGAGGCGGGCGCGGAGCATGTGGTCGTAGACCCGCAGAGCTTGCTCGGCGGGAAGGCGATGGATCGGAGCGATCGCGGTCACGCTCATGTCGCGGCCGTTATCGCATGGCGAGGTGCAACCGGCTCCCCACGAACGGGGTTTTCTCTCGACGCGCTGCGCTACTTGATGAGCCCGGCGCTCTGCACGTTATTCGCGCGGCACCAGTGCCCGAGCTCGGTCTTGCAGTCGCGATCGAGCCCCTCCGGCAGCGCGTACGTCTTGCCGCCGTAGAAGATCCCGCGCGTCCACATCGTCACCTTGATGGCCTTGAACTGCGGCGGATCCATCACCATCGAGCCGGGCATGTTCTGCACCGCCTGGAACAGCATCGGCTCGTCGATCACCGGCGCGGCCATGCCGGGCGTCGGTGCCGCCATCGCCGCGATCACGCCGCCGACGATGCCGCCGAGCCCACGACCGAGCGCGACGCCGAGCCCGCCCTTCTGGCTCTCGCACAGAAAGAACAGGCGCGCCGGTGCGATGAAGAGCTGACCGGTGAGCCGCGTGAGGCGCTGCTGCATGACGATCGGGAACGGCCGGATCGGCGGCGGCGCGTAGTGACCTTGCGGCGTGAACGGACCTTGCTGCGCCTGTGGCGGATAGCCCGGCGGGCCTCCCGGCGGATACGGCTGCCCCTGCATCTGCGCCGGTCCCGCGTACGGCCCCTGCGAAGATCCCTGCTGCGGCGGATAGCCCGACTGCGGATACGCCGGTGGTTGCGGATAGCCCGGCTGCTGCGGATAACTCTGCTGCGGATAGCCCGGCTGCTGCGGATAGCCCGGCTGCTGCGGATACCCGGGCTGCGGCGGGTACCCGGGTTGCGGCTGCTGCTGGAGCTGCTGTCCGCACGAGCCGCAGAAGCCACTTTCGGGTGCGAGCGCCGCATTGCAGTAGGGGCAAGTCACGCCGCCGATCATCTCACGGCGGATTCTCGATCAGGGCTTGGTGCGCCGATCCATCGCGAGGATCGCCATGTTGTCGACGAGGTTCGGATAGCGGCGCCCCGCGAGGCGAGCACGCTCGCGCGCGCGCTGTTTCTGTTCGTCGGTGAGCTTCGTGCTCGGACCGGGCGGTCGCTTCTTGCGCCAGGGTGGCGTGGGCACGCGGTTCCGATGTTGCACCGTGCTGTGGCGTTACGCGCAACCTTTGATCCGCGCGATCCATCCCAGGACCCGTATGCCCCGCACTCTCGTCCTCGGCGCCACCGGCTTCATCGGCCGCGCCCTCGTGCTCGCACTGCAAGGTGCAGGTCACGCCGTTCGCGTCGCTGCACGCAGCCCCGAGCGCGCGCGCTCGCTGCTGCCCGCCGGCGTCGACGTGCTCGACTTCGCCGACGACTCGGCCCTCGATGCCGCGGTGCGATCGTCCGACGCGATCGTCAACCTCGCCGGCGAATCGATCGCGGGCCGGCGGTGGACCGCGAAGCGCAAGCACGCGCTGATCGAGAGTCGCGTCGCCTCGACCGAGCGCCTGGTCGCCGCGATCGCGAAGCGCCCCGACCGCTTGCCGGTGTTCGTGTCGGCGAGCGCGATCGGTGCGTACGGCGATCGCGGTGACGATCTCCTCGACGACGATTCCGCCACCGGCATCGGCTTCGCGGCCGAGCTGTGCCGCACGTGGGAGGCCGCGGCTCACAAGGCGGCGGCCTCGCGCGTGGTCGTCGCCCGCTTCGGGATCGTGCTCGGGCGTGGTGGCGGTGCCCTCGAGCCGCTGCTCCGGTTGTCGAAGTGGCATCTCGGCGGTGTGCTGGGTGGTGGCGAGCAATGGGTGTCGTGGATCCATCTCGAGGATCTCGTCGCGGGCCTGCTCCGCGCGATCGATTCGCTCGCCGGGACGTTCGCGTTCACCGCGCCGCATCCCGTGCAGCAGCGCGAGCTGTCCCGGACGATCGCCGCGTCCCTCGATCTCGCCGTCGAGCTCCCTGCCCCCGCCTTCGCGATCAAGCTCGCGCTCGGCGAGTCGTCGTCGCTGTTGCTCGGCGGCCAGCGCGTCGTGCCGCGCAAGCTGCTCGCCGACGGCTTCGCGTTCGCGTTCCCGACGCTTCCGTCCGCGCTCGAGGATCTCGTCGAGGACACCACCGACATCGAGCGCGTGCGCGACATCCCCGAGTCGCCATACCTGCGCGAGCGCCGCCCTCGCTACACGCTACACGCGCACACCGAGCTCGACGCTCCGCTCGCCGAGGTGTTCGAGTTCTTCTCGTCGCCCGGGAACCTCGCGGCGATCACGCCGACGGAGCTCGCGTTCGAGATCACCAACGCCCCCGACGACGTCAGCGGTAACTCGACGATCGACTACAAGATCCGGGTCGCCGGGCTACCGATGCGCTGGCGCACGCGGATCGAGAAGTGGATCCCCGGCGTCGCGTTCGTCGATTCGCAGGAGCGCGGCCCCTACAAGGCGTGGTGGCACGAGCACCGCTTCGTCGAGCGCGACGGCAAGACGATCATGGAGGACATCGTCCACTACGCTCCACCGCTCGGCCCGCTGGGGGCGATCGCGAACAAGCTCGTCGTCGCGAGCATGCTCCGCCGCATCTTCGGCTATCGCCGCTCCGCGATCCGGCTGCGATTCGCCGCACGCTCCTGATCAGCGCGCGACGACGGAAGCGGCCAGCGCGGCGAGCTCGACCATCGTGTGCACGCGATGCACGCGCGGCGGCAGCTTGCCGATGCCGCTGGCGTGCTGGCCACCGACGACGATCGTCGTCGTCGCCGGGAGCTCCGCGTACCAATCGCGGAGTGACTTCGCGCGCGCCGGCGCGAGCCCGGCCGTGATGCTCGTCCACACCAGCGTTGGTTTGTGGATGGCGACGGCGGCCGCGAGCGCGGAGACCGGCGTATCGGGACCGAGGTTGATCGAGTGCATGCCGACCTCGGTCAGCGTCATCGACACCAGCTGGGTGGGCAGCAGATAGGGATCGCCTGCCGGGCCGCCACCGAGCGCGATCGGTGCGGTGGACGGAGGCAGCGCGAGCATGCTGCGCAGCTGGGCGACGGCTTGCAGGCAGATGTCGGTGCCGCGATGCTCGACGAACACCCCGCCCTCGTCGTGCCGCCACAGCTCGCCGAGCCCGTGCATCGCCTCGCGGATCGGGCCATCCCCGAGCTCGGCGACCGTCGCACCCTCGAGGTAGCGGGCCATCAGCCAGCCGCGCGCCCCGGTGACGTTGCCGTCGACCAGGTACGCGAGCAGGCGGTCGGGAGCTTGGGTGCGAACCGCGGCAACCTCTGGAAGATCCAGCAACTCGGGGCGCAACAGCGGCGTGCCGCTCGAGCGGATGAACCGCATCGCCTCGGACAGCTGGATCCGGCGGTGGCCGCCCTCGGTGCGCGACGCGGCGATCTTGCCGGAGTCGACCCAGCGCTTGAGCGACGACTCGCTCACGCCGAGCGCCTCCGACAGGTCGCGGGTCGACAACAATCGCACGGCGATACGATGCGCCCAGTTGGGGCCACGTTACGCAGCGCCTTGACATGAACGCTTTACCGTTCATACTGACCGATATGGCCGCTTTGACCGTTTCGCCGTCCAGCTCGACCAAAGAACCGGTCAGCTTCGAGCCCTCCGACCGCGGCTTCGTCTACGCCGTCGCCCGCCGCATCGTCGGCAGCGCCGATGATGCCGAGGACGTCACCCAGGAGGCGCTGCTCCTCGCCTACCGCTATCGGGACTCGTTCCGCGGCACCTCGCGCTACCGCACCTGGCTCTATCGGATCGCGGCCACCACCGCGCTCGGGCATCTCCGCCGGCAGCGCCGCTCGCGCGTCCGCCTCGAGGGAGAGACCTCGGTGATCGACGACGCGATCGATCCCGCGAAGTCTTCCGAGACGCTGATCGCCGAGGCCGAGGAGCGAGCGCTGGTGCACCAGGCGCTCACCGAGCTGACGCCCAGCTACCGCGCGATCTTGCTGGCCCGGGCCTCGGACACCGAGGCAGAGGTGGCGAAGCAGCTCGGGCTCACGGTTGGCAACGTCAAGGTGCGCGCCCACCGCGCGCGCAAACAGCTGAGGGCCACGCTCGATCGCCTCGCCCTCGCGGCATGACGCTCGCACTCGAAAGACCTCGATGACCGGACTTCCTCAGATCGCTGTGCGCCACTACATCGCCACCTTCGTCGGGTGTCTGTTGATCGCGCTGCTGCCCGGCGCGATCGGCTCGGCGTTCCCGCCCGATGCCTGGTACTTCGGCCTCGAGAAGTCGTCGCTGACGCCGCCCAACTGGGTGTTCCCCGTCGCGTGGACGTCGCTCTACGTGATGATCGGCATCTCGCTCTACGCGTTCGTGATGAAGGCGGATGGCAAGCGCCGTCCCGCGCTCGTGGTGTTCGCGATCCAGCTCGTGCTCAACGGCGCGTGGTCGTGGCTGTTCTTCGGCCTGCACCAGCCGGGGCTCGCGCTCGTCGATATCGTGCTGATGTGGCTGTCGATCGTCGCCACGATCGTGATGTTCGGCCGCGAGAGCAAGCTCGCCGCGGCGCTGCTCGTCCCGTACCTGTTGTGGGTGTCGTTCGCGTCGTACCTGAACTTCGCGATCTGGTCCGCGAACTAGGGGCGGGTGATCACGCCGCGCTCGAGGTCGCGCACCGGGCGACCGTCGGAGCTGTTGCCGAAGCTGATCGTCAGGCCGGCGCGCGTCTGGAAGCCCCACGCCTCGAACAGCGCGATCGGATCGATGCCGTTGATCCGGCCCTTGCCGATCTCCTTCGACAGCCGGCCCGAGACCTCGACTCCTGTGATCACGCCACCGGACGCCTCGATGTGGCCCATGTACATCAGCGTGTGGCAGTCGTCCTCGAAGCCCGCGACGTCGCTGCACCGCGACAGGTGCGGGTTCGTCAGGATCAGATCCTGAAACTCGGAGCGGCGCGCTGCCGGCAAGCAGTGGATCGTGCCGTCGGACAGGAACGCGCAGTTGTTGGCCCACTTCTGGTCGACCGAGCCGCGCGCGAAGATGTCGGGATGGAACGCCTCGTCGTACTGCGCGGCGATCCGACCGGTGCCGCCGCGATGCCTCGCGTACGTCACCTGCTCGAAGGTCTGGCCGCCTTGCGTCACCTGCTCGGTGCCGGTGATCGCGTTGTACTCGAGGGTGGAGTCCGCCAGATCCGCCGCGAGCCCCGCGGGCGTGATCAGCGTGTACTGGAACGTCATGTTCTCGGTCGGGGGCGTCGTCGTCGGGTACGGATTCCAGATGCCCTCGCCTTGCGAGTCGGTCTCCCGGACGTCGAACGCGGCCGCGCCGTTGAGCCGCGCCTTCGCGAGCAGCTCGCGCACCTTCGGAGGAACGTCGTTGCCGCCGTAGCCGCCGTGCTGCGACAGCTCGCGCGCTTCGGGGGCGAGGAGGTTCGCGGTGGTCGCCCGTTCGAGGGCGCGCGCCGTGGCGTCGGCGGTGACCGTGTAGCCGGTGCCTTCCACCGCGTCGCGGATCACGAGCATCTCGGCCTTGTTCACCGTGTCGCCGGCGGTCTCGAACAGCTTGTCGATATCGTCCGCCGACAGCTCGCCGTCGTTGATCAGCTGGTCGAGCAGCTTCTCGACCGTCGCGGCGTCGCCCTTGCCGTCGGGGCCCGTCTCGACATCGTCAGGCATCGCGTCCGACGCGCACGCAACGAACAGCGGCAGGGACCACAGCAGGCTTCGCATATGTCATGGCGCGTCGAGCAGCTTTCGAGCCAGCGCGTGTGTCAATCACGTCGCGGAGTTTCACCGCATCGCGACTGGCCACTCGATCAGCCGCGGCCCGCGCGCTGGTCGCTGCAACCAGCTGTCATCACGGGCTATCGAGCGATGGGCAGTGGGTCGCGAACAGGTGTCCGTCGAGGTTGCCGTCGACGAAATCGAGATCGACATCGAGCGCCACGAGCTCGCTCGGCTTGGCCGCCACCGCGCGAACGATCACCGTATGCGCCTGCGCGCCGAGCTCGCCGCCGAGCAGATCGCCGACGAAGTCGAGCACGTTGCCGGTCGCGATCGTCGGCGCCGGTCCGTTCGGCGGGGCGACCTTGCCGAGCACGAGCGTGTAATCGGGCGTCGGCGAGGACTCCGACGGGCACCCCTCGCCGCCGAGGTACGCCTCGACGTGCAGCGTCCCGTCGCCGTTGTTGCCGAACACCGCGCGATCCAGCGTGCGCACCAGCCGGAACTCCGCGCGCAGCTTGGTCTCCGCGCAGTCGGCGGTGCACTCGGTCGGCAACCCTCCACTATCGGTGGGAGCGGCGTCCGCCGGCGGCGCACCCTCGTCGCGGCAAGCTACCAGCGCGAGCAACAACCAGCGGTGCATGGGCGCGACGGTAGCAATCGCGGTCCCGCGAAACCACTGGCTAGTCGGTTTGCCAGGGACCGCGCTCGCAGCGACGGGGCGTCCGCTCTCGGGTCGCGCGCGTTAACCCAGCGAACCCGCGTGCCGGATCCCGGCGTTCGGGCGGCACGCGGCGTGCTCTTCGTCTCCCCATGCGTCTCGTGGTGTGTTCCCTGTTCCTCGTCGGCTTCCTGTTCGGTACCGCCAGCGCCGACCGCAAGGTCGACTGGAGCCAGTACCTCGAGAAGCCGGGTGAGCGAGCGCCCAAGAAGGAGACGCCGGTGGTGGCCAAGGAGGCGAAGGTGAAGAAGTCGAAGGCACCTCGTGCGGCCGTCGCCGCGAAGCAGCGCCCTGCAAAGGCGGTTGCTCGCAAGCGCCGGCGGTAGCAGCGGCTCGAGCGTGAACACGCTCGTCAGTGCAGCGGGAAGTCGGTCAGCACTTGATCGATGCCGCCGTTCTCGGTGTGGCAGTCACGACAGATCTCGATCCCCGTTCCCTCGTACGCCGCCTTCGCGGTGGGCGAGGTGGAAAGGACCTCGTACCAGAACCAGTTCTTACCGCTCGCACTCTCGGGTGAGGTCTTGACGCTGACCGCCCAGCCGACGTGCCGTCCCCCCTTGAACAGTTCCTTGACGGCAGCCGCGCGCAGCGGGTGCGTCTTCGCCTTGGTGCGAAGCGACTCCTCGAGGGACGGCGACAGGTAGGTCACGACCTGTTCGGCGTGCGGTCCGCTCGACGGGTGCCTTGTCGCTTCGTGCGACCACGCGCGATAGCTCCCCGCGATCAACCACGGCTGCAGCGCCGTCGTCGGGATGGGCCCCGGCTCGACGACGTGCACGAAGTCTCCCATCCCTGCCAGCTCGCCCGAGGTGACCTTCGGCGCCGGGCGGCCGCGGCCGAGCGGCGTCTCGTCGGCGGCGGTCACGCGCGGCGCCGGCGGCGGTTCGCACGCGACGAGCAGGAACACCGCCAGCAACCTCATCGAACCAGCCTACTATCGCGCGTGGCCGTGCGGCAGAGACATTGGCAGATCGCGCTGGTCGTCTATTGGGCTTTGCTGTTCTTCGCGACCCACTACCCGCGCGTCGCGATCCCCGGAGAGATCCCGAACAGCGACAAGCTCGTCCACTTCGGCGCGTTCGGCGGGCTCGCCTTCCTGTTCTGGGTCGCGGTGCGCCCGCGCCTCTGGGTGGCCGCCGCGATCCTGATCCCGTACGCCGGGCTCGACGAATGGCTGCAGCAGTTCACGGGGCGGTTCACCGATCTGATGGACTTCGTCGCGAACACGATCGGGATCGTTGTCGTGCTGGGGGCCCTCGCGCTGCACCGTCGCTATCGGCGATAGTTCGGCGAATGGCGAAAGCGAACGCGGTCAAGGCGAAACCCACGGCCAAGGCGAAGCAAAAGACCTCCGCGAAACCCAAGACCAAGCCGACGCAGACCTCGGCGAAACCGAAGGCCAAGCCGGCGGCGGAGACGCCCGTCGAGGGCCTGCCGTTTCCGTTCATCGGGGCGGGCGACGCGTCCTACTTCGAGTGGGCCGAGATCCATGTCTACTTCACGCGCGACCTCAAGCCGGCGGAGAAGACCAAGATCACGAAGTCGGTGCCGCCGCCGATCGATGACGTGCAGTGGAAGGGCCGCCACTGCTGGGCGAGCAGCGAGCAGGGCGTCGGTCGCCAGATCCAGGCCGCGTACAGCAAGCCCAGGAAGCAGCCGACGTCGCTCACCACCCAGAGCCGCTTCAAGATGCCGGATAGCGGCAAGCTGTCGGCGTTCAACGCGGACACCGAGCGCTGGCTGCTCGAGGCCCACGACCTCGTCCCGATCCTCGCGGTCTATCGCCGTCAGGACTGGGAGGCCGGTGGCACCCGGCTGTCGGCGTGGCACACGCAGAGCCTGCCGCTCGCGCGCGCCGTGCTGAAGCAGCTCAAGCCGGCGAAGGGCGACGCGCTCGAGTACATGGTGCGCGGCATCAAGAGCGAGCTCGAGGCGAAGTGATCAGAACTTGAGATCGAGCGGTGCCGACGCCGGCACCTCCTTGACCGCGGTCTGATCGCGCGGGTGATCCTTGCGGTAGTGCACGTACGCGTACGGCTGATCGAGCTTGCGGATCTGCCACGGCGGCCTGCGCTCGAGCGCGAACGGGCCGTTCGCGGCGGTGCCGCGATACCACTTCGCGTCGTGGAACAACCAGTACGAGCCGGCCGCGAAGAACAGCGGCTTGTCGGCATCGGCCACGACACGCACGTCGGGATCCACGGGGACGAGCTCGGACGACTGGATCGCCACGGTGCCGCGGTACTCGGGTTGGTGAGCACACGCCGCGAGGCTCAGAGCAAACAGCACGCTACGCATGCCGGATGGTTCAGCATCCGGCGTGCCACGAGTGTGATCAGTCACTTGCCTGATAGCCCGTGTGCCGAGCCGCCCGAGCGTGTCGACCCGACTCAGCCGGGCGGCGCCCTGCCGGTACACGCGGGGCACGCGTTCACCTCGCGCACGATGGCGCTGCCGTGGCCGCCGGGATCGTCCGCCCACCTGCCCTTGGTCGACGGCGGTTGCGGCGCCTGCCAGTGCGCTCGCTCGCGGCGGGGATAGTCGACCTCGCGGGTCTCGACGGGAACTCGGTTACAGGGCGTGCTTGCAGGAACGACAGAACCACACAGATCGCATCGGTACATTCACTCGCAGCCAAGGTGATGACCGCCACGAGGGGGCTGAGGCCTCGCGGGGAGCACCAGGTATGAGCCCACGCTGCGGCGTGCGCAAGTCCTGTAGGATGGGCGAATGGACTTCGTGTTCATGCTCACCCGGTCAGACCGCACGATCGCCGATGCGCTCGACGTCCTCGAAGACGTCCGCGCCGTAGGCCTCCGCCACGTTGGCTTCAAGGACGTCGGCATCGAGCCCGCCGCGGCCGCGGAGCTGCACCGTCAGATCAAGGCCCTCGGGGCGACCAGCTATCTCGAGGTGGTCAGCACGTCGACGGAGACCGCGCTGCAGTCCGCGAAGCTCGCGAAGGACATCGGGTTCGATCGCCTGCTCGGCGGCACGCAGTTCGAGGAGGTGCTCGCGCTCCTCGCCGGCAGCGCCACGCAGTACCTGCCGTTCCCCGGCGCGCCGTTCGATCACCCGACGAAGCTGGGCGGCACGGCGGCGCAGATCGCGGCGGACTGTGCACGTGCACGCGCGCTGGGTGCCGCGGGTGTCGACCTGCTCGCCTATCGCGCGGTCGATGCGGATCCGCTCGAGCTGGTGCGCACGGCGCGACGCGCCCTCGACGGCGGCACGCTGCTGGTCGCCGGTGGCGTCGCCGGCCCACCGCAGGTGCGCGCGCTCGCCGAGGCGGGCGCCGATGCGTTCACCGTCGGCTCGGCGGTGTTCGACGGCTCGTTCTCCCCCGGTGTCGGGTCGCTGCGCTCGCAGCTGAGGGCCGTCCTCGACGCCTGCCGCGATGAGTGATCCCATCGAGCTGCTCCTCGCGGGCAGCTACCCCGATCCCGAGAGCGGCGAGCTGCTCGCGGCGGATTCGCGCGCGGTGGTGATCGAGAACTCGCTCGCGGGCGACGAGGTGGATCTGGTCGCCGCGCTCGGCACCGGCAGGCACATCGCCGTGGTCTCGGATCACACCACCTACGCGGTCATGGGGCAGCGGATCGAGCGCGCCCTCGCCCGCTTCACCGTGCAGTCGATCGTGCTCGACGCGCCGCACGCCGACGAGGCCACCGTCGCGAGCCTGCGCGCCGCGCTCGCCCCGGGGACCGATCTGGTGATCGGCGTGGGCTCCGGCACGATCAGCGATCTCACCAAGCTCGCCGCCGCTCAGCATGGCTGCGCGCAGGCGGTGTTCGCGACCGCGCCCTCGATGAACGGCTACTGCTCGGTGTCCGCGTCGATCACCAGCGGCGGGCTCAAGACCTCGTTCCGCGCGCGCACGCCGCTCGGCGTGTTCTTCGATCTGTCGGTGATCGCCGCCGCGCCACCTCGGCTGATCCGCGCCGGGCTCGGCGACAGCGCGTGTCGCCCGACCGCCCAGGCCGACTGGCTGCTGTCGCATCTCCTCCTCGACACGCCGTATCGCGAGGTGCCGTACGCGCTGCTCGCCGCCGACGAGAAGCACCTGTTCTCCAACACGCCCGCGCTGCTCGCCGGCGACCTCGACGCCATGCGCTACCTGGTGCGCATCCTCGTGCTGTCGGGGTTCGGCATGACGATCTGCAACGGCTCGTACCCTGCGAGCCAGGGCGAGCACCTGATCAGCCACTACGTGGACATGATGCGCGCGGGGCCGCTCCCGCTGGCGTTTCACGGCGAGCAGATCGCGGTGTGCACGACCACCATGGCGGGGATCCAGGAGCGCATCCTCGATCGCGATCGCGCCCCGCGCCTGCGCCCGTCGACGCGGGATCGCGCGGCGTTGATCGAGCACTTCGGACCCGTCGTCGGGGACACCTGCTGGCCCGAGTTCGCGCACAAGGTGTTCGGCCCCGAGCGCCTCGACGTGCTCAACGCGCGGCTGGTCAGCCGGTGGGACGCGATCCGCGCGCGGATCTCCGCCGGCCACGTGCGCGCCGCGACCCTCCGCTCGCTGCTCGCCGCCGCGGGCGTCCCGCTCACGCCGGCCGACCTCGGCTGGCCCGGCGAGCTCTACGACAACGCCGTCGCCCACGCGCGCGAGATCCGCAACCGCTACACGTTCCTCGACCTCGCCGCCGACAGCGAGTAGCGCCTACAGCGCCCACGCCGCGGCGTTGACCCGCGGCACCTGCTTCGCCCACGGGCGCGCGCGCTCGAGCTGCGCGGCGAGCTGGAACAGCGTGGCCTCGTCCCCGAGCGGCGCCGCGAACTGCACGCCGATCGGCAGGCCGCCGGCCCAGAACAGCGGCACGCTCATCGCCGGGATGCCGGTCTGATTCGCGAGCTGCGTGTTCGGTGTCTTCGCGAGCGCGTTCGCACCCAGCGTGGCGAGGATCTTGTCGAGCACCGCCTTCGGCGACACCACGCGGAGCGCCGCGAGCGCGGCACGCTCGTACGACTTGAGGGCGAGCTCGCCCACCTTGATCGGCGGAAACGCGAGCGTGCCGTCGAGGAACAGGTCGTAGTCCTGGAAGAACCGCCCCATCGTGCGGGCGGCGGCGTGGCACGCGTCGCGCGAGTGCTGCAGCTCCATCGCCGGCAGCTTGCGACCGATCGTCGCGAGCAACCACGTCGTCGGCTCGAACTCGGCGGCGGTGGGCGCGCGCCCGACGAGCTTCGCGGTCTCGTCCACGCTCGACGCCGCGCCGACGGCGATCTGCGCGAAGTACGCCGCGACCAGCGCATCGCGGTCGATCGGCGGTGCCGCTTCGACCAGCTCGTGGCCGAGCTCGGCGCACAGCTTCGCGGCATCCTTCACCGCGGCCTGCACGTCCGCGTGAACCTCGCGCCCGAGGGTCGAGCCCGTCGAGAACGCGATGCGCAGCTTGCGTGGCGCGCGCGTGATCTCCTCGCTGTACGGCCGCAGCCTCGGCGGGGCCGCGTAGATCGCGCCGACCTCCGGGCCCTGCGTCGCGTCGAGCATCGTCGCGCAATCGCGCACGCTGCGCGTCAACACGCCGGGCTGCACGTAGCCGCCCCAGCCCTCGCTGGTCGCGGGCCCGAGCGGGTTGCGGCCGCGCGACGGCTTGAGCCCGAACAGGCCGCACGCCGACGACGGGATGCGGATCGAGCCACCGCCATCACCGCCGTGGCCCATCGGCACCGCCCGGGACGCCACGATCGCCGCCGTGCCGCCACTCGACCCACCCGGCGTGTGCTCGGTGTTCCATGGATTCCTCGTCGGACCGTGCAGATCATTCTCGGTGACGCCGATGATCCCGAGCTCGGGCGTGTTCGTCTTCGCGACGATCACCACGCCGGTCTTCTTCATGCGCGCGATGATCTCGGCATCCTCGGTCGGCACGAAGTCCTTCGACATCCGACACGACTGCGTGTACGGCTCGCCGGCCAACCAGCCGTCGAGATCCTTGACCACGAACGGCACGCCGCGAAACGGTCCGTCGGGGAGCGTGCCCTTCGCCAGGGCGCGCGCCTTGTCGTACATCCGGTGCACCACGGCGTTGAGCTTCGGATCGACCTTCTCGATCCGCGCGATCGCGGCCTCGACCAGCTCGAGAGGTTGCACGTCCTTGCGACGCACACGCTCCGCGAGGGCGGTGGCGTCATCGTCCTGTAGCGCGTCGATCATCCCGGCAGCGTAACGCCGCGGCGGGAGAGCTGTCCCGGCTCAGGGCGCGAACGAAGCGCCGCACACCGACGCGCTGTATGCGACCGGCAGCGCGCTACCGACCTTCGCGCCCACGAGCACCCAGTACGCCGTCGACGGCTTGACCGAGAACGTCTGGTACTCGGGGCTCGTGGTCGCCGCGCTGATCGCGCGGAGCACCGGTTCGGCCGTGTTGGCCTCGAACAGCAGGTAGTCGAGGTTCGCGTTGGCGTTCCAGTCGAGCTTGATCGCCAGCTCGTTCGCGTCCCCGACCGTGATCAGATAGGTGTCCTTGTCCTCGTATTGATCCGCGACGGTGACATCCTTGAGGAGGCCACCCAGGCGATCCTGCGAGCTCGCCGTGACGGTGAACCCGGTCGGCTCCGGGTCGTCGGCACCTGCGGTCAGGGCCGGCGGGGATCCCGACGGGATCGTCACCATGTCGTTGCCGGTGCTGGCCGCGCCGTCGTTGGCCTCGGCGTAGCTCGCGCCGCTCACCGCCGAGGGACACCGCGTGACCGGGTCATCCGCCGTGATCGTGATCCGGTAGTCGACCGGCGCTGCGATCGCGGCCCCGGCCAGCGCGAACGCGGCCAGCTCGTAGGTGCCCGGCGGGAGGCGCACCTGCGCGACGCCGTGATCGCCGTAGAACGTGACCGTCCCCGCCAGCTCGTCGAACGCCGCGCCGCCGTAGATGTCCATGCCGACGAACTCGATCGCCTCGGCGCCCGCGCCCGCGAGCCGCACGAGCAGATCGGTGGTGGTGGCGACGGTGAACTTGTAGCCGTCGACATCGACCGTGATGTCACCGTCGAAGTGGTCCGCGGCGAACGATCCGCAGACCACGAGCTTCTGATCGAACGTCGCCCCGGTGTCCTCGGGCGTGCCCGAGGCCGGCGGCACGTCGTCGTTCGTGGAGTCGCGCAGCTCGGTGTAGTCGCAGGCGGCGGCCGGCGGCGAATCCGGGGAGGGACCATCGGGGGTCTCCTCGGGGCCGTCGGGCGTCGGGGTGAGGGTCTTGGGGCCACACGCGACGAGGAGGATCGGCAACAACCAGCGCATCGGTCGAGCACTCGACCACGCCGGTGGGCGCCGCGTCCACTGTGATCTTGGTCGTCGGTGACCGATCCCACCGCGCTACACTGGAACCGTGCGGTCGCTGTTGCTGGTGCCCTTCGCGGCGTGCTTCTCGCCGACGCCGCCGACCGGCGTGCCGTGTGACACCGATCTCGACTGTCCGTCGGCCCAGGTCTGCCACTCGATCACGCAGACCTGCCAGCTCACCTGCGATGGCTGCGACGTCGATGCGGGCACCGACTCGCCCGTGGACCTGACCTGCTGGAGCCGCTGGCTCGATGGCACCGTCGCGCTCGACCCGCCGATCAAGCTAGCAAACCTGTCGATCCCGAACATCAACTCCCAGAACCCATCGGTCACCGCGGACGGCCTCGCGCTCTACTTCGATCGCAACCAGGACTACTTCCGCGCGTCGCGCCCGTCCGTCACCGCGGCGTTCGACAACGCGGTCCGGATCGACGAGCTCGCGACCCCGCTGAACGAATCCCGGATCTCGACCACCGCCGATGACCAGCTCGGCGTGTTCGCCTCGGCGCGCGCCGGCACCCTCGGCCTCCTCGACCTCTGGCAAGCCGAGCGCACCGCCGACGGCACCTTCGGAGCTCCCGACAGCTCGCTGTTCGGCGCCATCAACGACGCCCAGAATCAGTTCGACCCGGAGCTCACCCCCGACGGGCTCGACCTCTACTGGGCGCCCGCCGAGGCCGGGATCCAGCAGATCCACCACATCAGCCGGGTGTCGACGCACGACGCGTTCAAGGGGCCGAAGACGCTCGACCTCGCGCTCGCCGGTTACGACCAGTACTTCGACCCGACGATCGCGCCCGACCAGCGCGTCCTCGCGCTCGCCGCCAAACCCGACAACGGGAACAGCGACCTCCTCTACGTGACCCGCCCCTCCCCGAACGCGCAGTTCGGCGTGGTCCGGCTGATCCCGGGGGTCAACACGAACGAGGGCGAGGGAGACCCCGAGCTGGCCGCGGACGGCTGCACGCTGTACTTCGCGTCGAATCGCGAGGGTCAGGGCGTGGCGGTGTGGTCGGCCACGGTTGCGCGCTGATTGCTCGCACACCCGAGCGCATCCGCACGCGGAAATCCCGTAACTCCGTGCGCCTCGTCGACGCGGCGTGGCATCGCCTTCGCAACTACCTCCGGCATGACTGACACGACCAAGAAGGTGAACGACAAGATCGACCAGGCCGCCGACAAGATCAAGGACGGCGTCGACAAGCTCGGCAAGAAGATGGAAGAGACCCGCGAGAAGCGCGATGAAGCGCGCGATCGCGCGGGCGACAAGATCAAGGATCTCGGCGAGCGCGCCGGCGAGAAGATCCAGGACGCCGGCAAGAAGATCGGCGAGGTCGTCGAGAGCGCCGGCAAGAAGATCAACGACAAGCTCGACTGATCGATCCCAACCTCTGACCTCACGCCGCCGTGCAGTTGACCCTGCGCGGCGGTTTGATCATGTCACAGCGGGAACTCGGCGACGCACGGCAGCGGGTTGCTCCAGCGATCGAGCCACTCGCCGTCGGTGCACTGGTACCAGAGCCCGTCGAACTTGCTCTCGACGCAGGTGTTCTCGGAAACCTCGCGATCGAGCGTTCCCGAGAAGCAGGTCGCGCCCTCGTTCGGGGTGCTCGGATCGGGCGTCGTCGGGTTCGTGGGCTGGCCGCCGTAGTCGCGCAGCGCCTGATTCGCGTACTGGATGCGCTTGGTCTGCGCGCACGTTCCACACTTCTCGAACTTGTTCTGGAACGCGGTCACCGCCTGCTGGATCGTGGTCGCCGCCTTGATCTCGGTGAGGCCGTAACCACCGACCACCGACAGCTCGTGCCAGATGAAGTCGAGCTGCGTCTGCAGGGCCCAGCGATCCACGCCGCGCGAGCTCGCGAACCGCGTGACGTTGTTGGTGCCCGAGTTCCAGCGCCCGCCGATCGACCACTGCGCGATGCCGCGACCCGGGCCACCGCCGTACTCGACCGCGGTGGGACGAATACTCGACTCCTGCATGAGGTTGCCGATGATCCCGGCCGCCTGGATGTCCGTGAAGCCCTTCGCCTTGAAGAAGTTGAAGGAGGTGCGTGCGTTGTTGCCGAGCGCCGCCTCGGACCGCGGCAGCGGAAGATCGTCCTCGGTCGGAAGATCTTCACCGACGACGCAGGCGGCAACTGAAGTGGCCAGGAACAACGCCAGAAGCTTCATGGCCTTATCCTTCATCACGAGTCGTGCCCACCCGCGTCCGCAGCTACGTGCGTGATAGTTCGGTAGACAACAGGTTGCAGTGCTGACTCCCAGGCGAACCCCTTCGCCACGCAACGCGTTAACGGCGTACGCTAGCGGCTGAATGTTTGGCCGCTTCGTGCGCTGGCTCGGCCACAAGATGGCCGGCGCGGCACATCGCATCGACGAGAAGAAGCGCGACGAGCTGCGATCCACGCCGTTCCCCGACGCGTACCACCCGCACGTCTCCGAGGTCGCGCAGACCGCGGGCCTGACCGCCGAGCAGCGCGCGAAGCTGCACGGCGACATCCTGATCTTTCTCCACGAGAAGCAGTTCGTCGGCGTCGATCTCGAGCTCGCGGATCGCCATCGCGTGATCGTCGCGGCCACCGCGGCGATCCTGGTCCTCGGTCGCCACATCTCGCAGTTCGATCACGTGCAGGAGATCCGGATCTATGCCGGCGATCCCGCGCCCCAGGTCGGCGGTCGGTACCTCGGTCGGGAAGGCAGGATCGGAGGCGAGGTCGTCAGCGTCTCCGGCGTCGTCGAGCTCGGGTGGAGCTCGGTGACCGAGGGGCTGATCCGCCCCGAGGGACAGCACACCGCCTACCACGAGCTCGCGCACGCGTTCGATCACGCCGATGGCCGGTTCGATGCGCTCCGCAGCCACGAGCACTTCGAGCGGTGGTCGGCGCGGCTCCACAACATGCCGCTGCACTCGATGCGGATCGGCGATCGGATCCGCACCGACCTGATCGGGGATGCCGAGGGTCCGGAGCTGTTCGCGGTGGCGAGCGAGCTGTTCTTCGAGTGTCCACGCAAGTTGTACAAGCTCGAGCCGACGCTGTTCGAGGCGCTCGTCGAGATCTATGGGAGCGACCCGCGCTCGTTCACCGATCGATGACCGTAAGAAGATCTAGGTCGCGCGAATGCGAGCTACCGGTACCGGGACAACCCGTCGCCCGGTGTTATCGTCGCTAGATGGCCGGGGCGGGTGACGTCATCGATCACCGCTTCGAGCTAGAACGAGAGCTCCGCGGTGGCGGGATGGGGCGAATCTTTCGCGCCGTCGATCGCCACACCGGCGCGCTCGTCGCCGTCAAGGTCGCGATCGAAGCCGACGGAGATACCGGCGCACGGTTTCGGCGCGAGGCGGTGCTGCTCGCCGAGCTCGCTCATCCGGCGATCGTCGCGTACGTCGCCCACGGCGAGCTCGCCGACCGCAGGCCGTATCTGGTGATGGAGTGGCTCGAGGGCGCCGACCTCGGCCAGATCCTCGAGACCAGCGTCACGCCACCGCCGGCGACGGTGAAGTCGCACCCCGGCTCGCTCGCCACGCTCGAGCCGTCCGTCACGCCGTGCGGCACCGGCCTCGACCTCGCCACCGCCGTGCGGGTCGCCAGACGGATTGCCGCCGCGCTGTCGGCACTGCACGCCCGCGGCGTGGTCCATCGCGACATCAAGCCCGGCAACGTGTTCCTGCCGCAGCGCGATCCGGCGCAGACCAAGCTGCTCGACTTCGGCACCGCGCGCGAGCGGCTCCCCGCGCACCCGGTGACCACCGAGGGCACGCTGATCGGCACGCCGTACTACATGGCACCCGAGCAGGTGCGCGAGGGCGGCGAGATCGGTCCCGCCGCCGATGTCTGGGCCGTCGGCTGCGTGCTCTACGAGTGCCTGACCGGTCGCGCGCCGTTCTTCGCCTCGCATCCGCTCGCCGCGCTCGCGCGGATCATGATCGAGGATCCCACGCCCGTCGTCGATCTGCGCCCCGACATGCCCGACGATCTCGCGCTGCTCGTCGGCGACATGCTCGCGAAGGATCACGCGGCGCGCCCACCCGACGGCGCCGCCTTGTTGTCTCGCCTCGAAGCGCTCGCCCCGCTGACCGTGCAGCCGCGCGCGATGTCGGCGCGCGAGCCGCGCGGCCTGACCGGCACCGAGAGCCGCGTGTGCGCGCTGCTGTTCGCGCGTGCGAGCCTGTGCGCGACGGCCGGTGAGGTCGCGGCCGCGCGCGGTGCGGCGATCGCGAACGTCGTCGCGCTTCGCCGTGCGGTGACCGCGCAAGGTGGCGTGTTCCAGGCGCTCGCCGACGCCGAGACCTCGTTCCTCGTCACCATCGACAGCGTCAACGCCCCGACCGATCAGGCCGCGGCCGCCGCCCGCATCGCGATCGCGTTGCGCGACGTCGATCCCGAGATCCGGCAGGTGCTGGTCACCGGTCGCGGCGATGGCGGGCACGCGCCGATGGGGCAGCTCGTCGACAGCGCCGTCGCGCAGCTGCTCGTCGCGCAACCCGGCGACATTCGCGTCGACCGCCTGACCGCCGCGCTGATCGACGCGCGCTTTCACGTCACCGTCGACGACGATCGCGCGCTGCTCGCCGGCGAGCGCGATGCGGAGGGCACGCGCACGCTGCTCGGCAAGCCATCGCTGTGGGTCGGGCGGCGGCGCGAGCTCGCCACGCTGCTCGCCACCCTCGACGAGTGCGCCGAGGAGCGGGTGTCGCGCGCGGTGCTGGTGCTCGCGCAG
>Ga0075163_10002731_pt1 | contig 23668 bp, 19 predicted proteins | sample JI1023141ADNA_FD_71478 | JGI IMG/M metagenome (GOLD analysis project Ga0075163, IMG submission 71478) | Wastewater effluent complex algal communities from Wisconsin, to seasonally profile nutrient transformation and Carbon sequestration -... | ecosystem: Engineered > WWTP > Effluent > Algae... | reverse complement strand
GCCCATTGGGGATACGCCGAAACCATGTGGAAAAAAGGGGATCGAGCTCTGGCGACCGAGCACATGGAAGAAGCAGTGCGTTTATCGGGCGGAAATCCCGATTTAACCGTTCGGCTGGGGCAGATGCAATTGGAGCAAGGCCGGCTGGATGAAGCGGCCAAGCAAGCCACATCAGCTCTCGACACCAATCGCCGCCATCCCGGAGCATGGGCTTTGCAAGGCGATGTTTTAGTCGCCTGGCAACAGTGGGATAAAGCCTTAGCTGCCTACCACCGAGCCTTAATCTACCAACCCGATTTCCCAGCGGTACAAATGGCGGTGGCCGAACTCTATTACCGCACCCATCGACCGCAGCGCGCACTGGCGACCTTAGATCGTCTGAGCGATGAGCATCCCTTGGAACGTATGCCGGTGCGAGCGCAATGGCTCAGGGCTGAATCTTTGGCTAGTCTGGGGCGAACGCGGGAAGCCAAACAAACGTTAGTCCACGTCGAGCAGCGACTCGCGAGCTGCGATACCGACACAATGTTGGCAGTGGCAAAGACACGCTACTCTCTGGGTGATGTGGTTGAATGCCAAAGTGTGCTGACGCAGATGGAATCGATGGGAATTTCACATCCGGGCATCGAGTCCTTGCGACAAGAAATTCAGGGGCGAGCGATGGATGGACAAAACATTGCTAAGCAGCCCAACGCCAGACCTATTCGCTGAGCTCATCAGCCGAACGTAGCGACTGTAACGGTTAGAGCAATACGTCATGTTGAGACGATTACCCAACATGATCAAACCGAAAGTCTGCGAGTTCTAGCGAATCTTCTCAATCCAAAGACCGATGTCCATTTCTGCGTGCTACGTTTTCGATGGTTTGGGAATGTCGGGTTAATCGAACGCGAAAGGACAAGAGGATGGCACAAACAGAACAACCCATTGCAACGCTACCGTTTGTGGAACGTCGTGCTCCGCGTGAGACGGAAGCTGCAGGTTTTGAGCGACGCCAATTCGCGAATAGTTATCGCGAGTTGTCGCCTGACGCCAAAGAGCTGGCTGAAGCGATTGACAGTTACAAAGTGCGGCATCGCCGCCGTTACATTACGTTTGAAGAAATGCTGCAAGTGATTCAAGACTTAGGCTACAGTAAAGGCTAAGTTTGGCTCTCCAAAGCTTCTGTGAAGCGACGGAGCTTGTCGCTATCTGAAACACCGCTGACGATGTGGCCCGGCAGGGCGCATTCCACGTAGCCTCGTGCTGCATGTTCTATCTAGTGCAGCGTTATCCGGTTACACCTCTTCATCGATGGTCTTCGCTCGCCCCATGGCGAAATCAAACTCGCTGAGGGCGGGGACCAGCATCGCGGCAGTCGCGAAACCGTAAGCGATCACAATGACACTCGCTACAGTTAGTTCTTGGTTTCTCAAGACGAAGCTGGTCATCGAGAAAAACGTCAAGAAGGGGAGGGCATAGGAAGCGATGGTGATTGCCGGTGAAGGATTGCGATGGCCTAATGCCAAATAGAGTCCGGTGCCACCGCCGAGAATAATCAGCAAGAAAGGGGCGAGTTGTCGACCGAACGAGCCACGGAAGCTGATCATGATCAACATGCAGGTGATGATGCCAAGGAACAGGAAGAAAACGGTTCCGAGGCTCACCGAAATTGCAGCTCGCGATTGACTGTAAATCATACCGCAGTGGACGCCGAGCATGCTGACAAACAGCGTCATGACGAGCCATGCGGCGGAGATGAATATGAACGTTTCAAAGCTGAGGGCGCCGACAAAGCATAGGTATAGACACAATGCCAAAGGTGTCAGCAGCATCTCTTTAGCCACATAAAAGACCCCCAGGATTTTGCCGAACAAGAATTCCCAGGAACTGATCTCGGTGACCAGCAAGAGGTCGAGAGCTTGGCCGTCGCGCTCATTGGTAATCGAGTTAACCGCTAGGGCGTTGAGCAATACGAGGCTCACCAAAAACAATGGTGCGAGTGTTTTGGCGGCTGGGGGCAACAGTTCTTCGCTCAATGTGCTTCGTCCAAACAACTCGCCCGCTTGTACCGATTGGTATAGTTGGGCGGAGATCATAAGAGCGAGCACGAAATAGGCGATACGAATGACGAGCACTTTCTTGCCATAAGCCCAAGTGCACATTTCTCGCCATAAGACAGGATTGTTCCACATGGGGCGAGCGGTGCGAACTTTCCAAGAGCCTTTGGTGCCAAATTCTTCCGATGCGAGCCGTTCGGCTTCGTCATCGGTGAGTCGAGGTTGAACTTGGCGAGAGGGATTCCATACCCGCAAGCGAAATACACTCAGCAGACAGAGAAGGATCGCGAAGATCGAGGCACCGGCCGAGTAGTAAAAGGGAATTTGCAAGGTGTTATCGGCGACGGTAACGGGGGGCTGGCAGGCTTCCCAAACAGCCCGCAGTGGGCTGGCGTAGGTCGCATATTCGCGTGGAACGCCAGGGATGAGGCCAGCTGAGACGGGTTCCCAAATAATGCACCACAGCACGAGGCTCAGGGCGATGATGGCCAACGTTTGGAAAGTTTTTTCACGCCAAAAGGCAACCGTAGTGCCGACCGCTGCGCTCCACAATAAGGTCGATCCGGTTACCAAACTGACAGCGAGTACCTGGTGAGGGGCAACTCCACCCAGCAACGTGAGCAACAGCAATAACGGAATACCGGCAATAAAGAGCTGCAATACGTTGAGAAGCCCTGCGATATATTTGCCAAACACGATTTGTGAATTGGAAAGTTCGGTGAGCAATAGAAGATCGAACGTGCGTCGATCTTTTTCATGGCAAATTTGGTTTGCGGCGGCGATGGCAGCCAAGAACATTAAAACGACCAGTTGGAACGGGGCGACGATTTGAAACGCCATCATCCCGAATTGGGCCAGGTCTCCCAGATTGCGAACTTGTTGCAGGCCAGCCAGTAGCAACCAGACGGTGCAGATAAGGCTGAATACGGCCACCACAAACGAAACACGCTGGACATAATGGCGAGTTCGTCGGGGGCTACTGAGCCATTCACGCAGGAAAATAGGGCCTAACATAGCGGGTCGCTTCAACATTCGATGGCATGAAAAACGGCAATCCGAGAACCTTACAGGCTACTTTAGTTGGGGAGGAAAAGCGACGCGAGTCGATGGTGTCCCCCTAAAATGCCGGTTTTGGGTTCAGCATTGGCATATTGTATCGATTATACCGCAACGAAATGGGTGGTCTAAGGAAAACCGGACGGGAGGAGCAGCCGATTTACCAGGAAAAACCTAGATTTTGGCAACGTTATTGCGGTCTGGAAATGTGTCCAGTGATCCGCGATTGATAAGTCGAAACTGCCCCTAGAAGGTTCGCGTAATGTTCATTCGACGATTCATTCGCCGCTTTATGGCTGACGAGAGCGGTCCAACTGCGGTGGAATATGCCGTCATGTTGGCACTGATCATCGCGGTGTGCATTACCGCCGTGCGAGCTATGGCAACCTCAGCCCGCAATAGTTTTGATAACTCAGCTAACGCGATCAACAACGCGATTAAATAAGCCCGACGAACGGATCTCGATCATACGAGATCGAACTAGGAAATACGTAGGATTTGTTTCCATGATGCGACGAAAAATTTGGATTGACCAAATGGTACAGGGAGGTTTAGTAGGCCGGATTATTCTCTATTGGTTATCTGTTGTCGCATATTTCGCCATCGGTCATGTGGTATTTCAGTGGATCGATAAACCCGAATGGACTTTGGATGAGCATTTCACCGCTATGTTAGAAGCGTTCGGCTTCTGGTTACCGGGTCTGCTTCTGCTCGCCCCACTTGTCGTGTTCGATATTGTCAAGTTAAGCCATCGTTTTGCCGGTCCCGTGTATCGACTGAAGAATCACTTGAATAAAGTGGCTTCAGGCGAAGAGAAGGGGAAGTTATGGTTTCGCGAGGGTGATTATTGGTGGGAGTTGGTCGAGCCGGTAAATGTGCTGACTGCCAGAATGCTTGCGGCTGAAGAGAAGTTGGTTGAGCTGAAAAACAAGCTGGCTGCCACCGAACGTGAGAACCTGCAATTGCAACGCGATTTGCAAAACAAAAATGGTGCTGGCACTGAGAATAAAACGACAACAAGTCCAGCTCCTTTCACGAGTTTTGCTGCAGCCAATTCGACCGCAGCAACTCGCTAGACGCCGGTTGAGCGTTTATCTCGCTTTATAAAGCGTGGCTTCTTTGGATAGTCGTTCGAGCATCGATTCAAGGTCCACACGAATTTTGGACATGAGAGGATCTTCGATGCCCTTAGGTGGCTTCTCGGTCGAGACTTCGATTGCATCACCTACTTCGATGACGACTTCTAGGTTACGAGCTGGCCGATTGCGATCGGTCAGGTCTTCTTCGTAACGCTCCACCGTCTCGAGCAACCGAGTAACGGTCACGGGATGGTCTAAATAATCTGGTGGATAAGAGGCAACTTGTTGAGCCAAATACAAATTGGCGAGTTCTTTCCAACGTTGGCTGCGTTCACCGTTTTCCATATTGCCTTGAATCATGTCAGGAATGATTTTCATTCTCAGGGCTTTGATTCTGGGGATGATGGGGCCGGATTGCGTTCGTCCCAGCCATTTGGTTTCGATAGGATGAAGCAAGTGGTCGATCAAGCGTTGTTGTCGATCGGCGATAGAACCTGTCTGAGGTGCGCCGAGGTGTTCAAGTTCTTTGAGGCACAACAACCCGAGACCGACATTTTGAATGCGGGCGATGAGGCAGCGTTCCGAGGAGTCGGTCCAAGTTAGGCGATGCTCGATATCTTTGAGGATAGGATCAACGGCGGTGTGGATATCGCCATGAAAAAGATATTTCAGAGCGACAGGATGGACGACTACTTTATGATCAGGATTTTCTTTTTGGCGTTTCTTGGCTGCTGAGCGAGCGATGAAGGCGACACCGTCGAGCAGGGCCTGCAGGCGATCATTCGAACGAAAAACGGCTCCTTCTGGGAATAGAACCAGTGGGCGTTGAGCCTCGGTTAAGGTTTCGATGGCGGTATCAAGCGATTGACGATCGACGCCTTCGCGATAGACGCTGAAGCCGCCCATTTTACGAATGGCCCAGGGAATGAACTTACCTTGGTGGAAGAGGTGCCAGCTCGCCATGGCAAATACATGTCGGTTAACCGCCCTAGAGAGCCAACCCATCGCTAATGGGTCGGCATAACGGCAATGGTTGGGAGTGAGCAAAATGCCGTGGCCCGCGTCGAGCGAAGCCTTTAGTTTCTCAGCGCCTCGAATCTGGTATTTTTCCACGCCTTCATGTTTGCGGAGGTAATAGTCGACGAGGCGAAAGCGTTGGATGAGAGTAGGCCACCAGTTGCCACGGTGGGGCGCGATAAACTTGTACGGCTTCTCGATGATGATGTTTTGCATGCTGGGCTGGCGGCCTGGTTGTGATTTGGAGTGCGACCGCCACCCCGATTCTCAACTGTAACTACTGGGGGGCGGATTGATATCCCTTGGGATGGCTACGGTGCCATTGCCAAGCGGTCTCAATGATAGGCTGAATGTCGATATATTTTGGATACCAATTCAGCGTTTTTTGAGCGCGAGAACTGTCGGCAATCAATTTTGCGGGGTCTCCGGGGCGGCGAGCCTCGATTTTGGCCGGAATTGGGTGCCCCGTTACCCGTCGACAGGCTTCGAGAACCTCCAAAACGCTTTGTCCTTTGCCTGTTCCCAGGTTTAGCTGGAAATTGCTTCCCGGTTCGAGTTTTTGCAAGGCGGCCAAATGGGCGCTTCCCAAGTCGTCCACGTGAATATAGTCGCGGATGCAGGTGCCGTCAGGTGTTGGATAGTCGGTACCGTAGATTCCGATGTGAGAGCGTTGGCCCAAAGCCACTTGTAAAATGATGGGGATCAAGTGCGATTCCGGCTCATGGTCTTCACCGATTCCGCCCAGAGGGCTGGCTCCCGCTGCGTTAAAATAACGCAAGGCGGCACAACCAAAACCGTATGCTCGCGCATAATCGGTCAGTGCTTTTTCGATAACGAGTTTCGAGAAGCCATAGGGGTTGATGGGGAGTTGTACGGTATCTTCGGTGATCGGGACGATTTCAGGTTGACCGTAGGTCGCCGTCGTACTGGAAAAGACAATTCGCCATACGCCCGCTTCGCGCATCGCTTCTAGCAATTCCAGCGTGGCGATGACGTTGTTGCGGTAGTACATCGCGGGATGTTCCATCGATTCGCCGACGAGAGCAAATGCTGCGAAATGGACTACCGCTTCGATTCCATGTTCGCGGAATACGGAGACCAATTTTTGTCGATCTTCCAGTTCGCCTTCAATGAGTTGGTAACCACGAGCTGCTTCGCGGTGCCCGCGCGAAATGTTATCGTAAATCCAGATTTGGTGTCCCGCTTGATGAAGCAATCGGACGGTGTGAGAACCAACATATCCTGCCCCACCAATAACCAGAATCTTCATGGATTACTCCGCTGACCTATAATGCCGCTATAATCGTAAAAGGCGTTACTTCCGTTAACTCATTCTCCTAGCGGTCTCAATTCGACAGCTATCGGAATGATTTTGTCGCACTCCCACACATCGAGGTGCGAACCTATTCTGTGAACCTTACGTCTCAACTGTGAGCTAGGCAAGGGCAGCCGACTAAGGTGAGTCCGAAAAGGTCCTTTCAACCTTCGAGCCAATCATGGGCATCAGCAAACTACGTCAGATCCGACAAGGAAAGGCAGCTCCTGAGGCTCCAAAATCGCAAACCTGTCGCGAATGGATCGACCGTTTTGTGAATTATCTGCGGACGGAATGCCATTTGGCTGAGAACAGCGTGGCCGCTTATCGACGCGACTTGGAACGCTTTGCGATTTGGATGAAGGCCAAGCCAATCCAAGGACTGAAGATTGCCGACCTTACCGATTATGTCGGTTGGCTCGGCAAGCAGTCTTTGGCCACATCCTCGGTATCGCGGCATGTGGTATCGACGCGGATGTTCTTCAAGTTCTTGCAACTCGAAGGTGCGATTGTTGATAATCCGGCCGAGTTGATTGCGACTCAAAAAATGTGGCAGCGCGTGCCGCATGTTCTCACCATAGGGGCCGTCGATCGCTTCCTGCGAGCACCTCAAACGTATGATGCCCACGGCTTGCGAGATCGAGCAATACTCGAATTGCTCTATGCTACCGGTTGCCGTGTTTCGGAAGTGAGTCGAATGTTGGTAGCCAATGTCCGCTTTTCCGAAGGCTTCTGTTTGTGCGAAGGTAAAGGTAGCAAACAGCGAATGGTGCCGCTCGGAAAACGTGCACTCGAGGCGTTGGACCTCTACATGCGTCAAGTTCGACCTGTCCTCAGCAAAGGACGGAGTTTACAAGAAGTGCCATGGTTGATCTTATCGCGAACTGGTCGCCCGTTGCGACGAGAAGCGATTTGGGAATTGGTGAAACGCTATGCTCTACGAGCAGGCATCGATCCCGATATCAGCCCTCACACGCTGCGCCATAGTTTCGCCACACATTTGTTGGCGGGAGGAGCTGATTTGAGGCAAATCCAAGAGATGCTCGGACATGCCTCTATTCAGACGACGCAGATCTACACCCAGGTAGAAAGTTCAAGATTGCAGCGGGTTCACAAGCAATACCACCCGCGTGCTTAAACCTACTCGCCTTTGCGGGTAGGGGCGAATTTGATCTTCTCAACCAAGCGAATGATGTCATCTCCTTGACGTTGACCGGTAACTGCGGTGATGGCTTGGATCACATGTTCGTACCGCAAGTTATAGTCCAAGTCGATCTCAACTTCGGGCGAATCTTCACCTTGTGGTCCATCGGTTCCACCAACGTACGACAGGATATATTGATTCAGGGCGTTGAAATCTTGACCGAACGAATTGTCGTTCAAAATGATGTCAGCAATTCGTCCATTTCCATCCGCTCGCAACCGCAAATTGAGTGGGAGGCTGGTTTGTTCTTGCGGAGCAGGGGCGTCCCCGGGTTGCGGCATGCGAACATTAAAGTCGCCTTCTTGCACGCTAATCTTAAACGTCATCACGAAGAAGATCAGGAGCAAGAAGACCACATCGATCATCGATGTCATCTGTAGCTCGGCTTTATCTTCGGTGTGATTATGGTTGCGAATCTTCATTGGGATTCGAGCTCGCCTCTATGGATTATCTGGGTTCTTCTTTGACGCGGAGAGCGAACTTTTCAAAACCCATCGCCTGGCACTTTTCGATGAGGTCTTGAACGCGACCACCAGCGACATCGCGATGGCCACGGATCACAATGTTCGCATCAGCGGCTGTTTTCTTTTCTAGTCGCAGCACTTCTAATTCGCGACCGAGTAAGGGGCGAATACCTTCCACCCCTGTTTCGTCACCTCCGACAATCACAGTGCCTTCGGAGGTGAGATGGATCACAATCGGAAATTCCAGCTTATCTTCAGCCGGCTTAGCAAGTTGGCTGTCGGGAAGTTGGACGCGATCGTTTTGTTCGCTTTGCGAGAAATTGATCAACACCATGAAGAACGCGATCAACTGGAAGACCATGTCGATCATGGGTGTTAGATCAGCTTCTGCTTTCGCTTGATTATGCGATTTGATCTTCATAGGACGATTACTTCTTGTTTTCGAAACGGCCGATAATGCGTTCGCTCGCCACGCCTACTTCGAGTACCAAACGCTGTTGACGGTTGCGTAGGATGTTGAAGATAGCGATAGCTGGAATGGCGATAATTAGACCGACGAGCGTTGTAAACAAAGCCGTGGAAATACCAGCGGCCAATTCGGCAGGCTTCGGTGTCGAGTTGTTACTCGCAATAACTTCGAACGACGCGATCATCCCTTGCACCGTACCAAGCAGTCCAACCATCGGGCTGACGTTTCCAATCAACGCAATATAGCTGAGACGGTGGTCCAGTTTCATCGTTTCTTCTTCGCCCACTTCTTGCATCCCTTCGATGGCTTTGGCATAGCCACGATCTAGTCGGCTAAAGCCAGCGGTGAGAACCTGTCCGAGGAAGGATTCGTCATTGGCGGCTAATTCGGCGGCACCTTGTACGTTGCCGCTATCGAGATTTTCTTCAACCGCTTGAATCAAGTCGGGAGGGCAAACGTTATCGCGACGTGAAGTCAACAGAGCCATCACCACTAGCCCGAGGAAGGTGAATGACAACGCGAGGAACGCGAGCGAATAGCTCAACCCCAGCGATTCGTAGGTCCATACCAAGACGTTTTTCTTGCTGGCTGGTTTAGGGGCATCGGCAGGTTTGGCTGCGGGCGCTGCCGCGTCAGCTGCCGGAGCATCGGCTGCTGGTGCATCAGCAGCTGGTGCATCTGCAGCTGCATCTTCTTGAGCACGCAACATAGTAGTGTTCAGCGTGGTGGTTCCAATCAACAATAAGGCGAAGCTTACGACTAGCTTGACCGTGAACTTGTTTACCAAAGTGAGCATGAGGCTCTCCGAATCTGGATGGATAAGCGTGTGTGAAGTGGTTGAGTTGTACGGAATGGAATCGTGTTGCTGAACCATGGTCTCAGCAACACATTAAAGGCACATTATTGTTTCGTGGCCCACACGGAACCCGCATAGGTTGTGGTTAAACGAGCCCGAGCATCGGTTGCTTGTTGAGTGTAGTTGAGCGAAGGAAGCAATACACTTAAATGATACAATGCTTCCGCGTGGTTTTCAGCATCGCCTGCGAATAATAGATCGGTATGAAGGTAAGCCAAGATGGCTTCGCTGGTTTTACCGAGTTTTTGGTAGCAAGCCCCTTGCAGATTGTACAGTTTTCCGAAAAGTTCAATGTCTGTCGAATCCCCTTTGGCAATCCATTCATTCACAGATGTCAAAGCACCTTGTGCATCACCTTCGGCCAATTTGCATTGAGCAAGTGCGACTTCGGCGAGTTGTTTGATTCGTACTTCTTTAGGATTCGTGGCTGAGATGCCTTGCAATTCGGTGAAAAGAGGCTTGGCTTCGGCTGTCTTGTTTTGAATCAAGAGAGTTAATGCTTCTTGGTATTTACCTTGATTTTTGACTTCTGCAAAAGCGGACTCATTCAAGCGTTTATAGAAGTTTTGTGCGGCATCATAACGAGCCATTGAGCCCGCGAGCTGCCCTAACAACTGTGACACTTCCCAGTAGTGATAACTGTTGGGATTGTCTTTGTCGTATGCCACTAGGGCTTTAACGGCAGCAGCTTTATCCCCTTTACCTTGAAGAGCTAGTCTGCCTTCACAATAGGCGAGATAAAACGCCAGATCGCGTTTGGCGTTGTCGTTCTTGATGGTCGTCGCATCTACCTTCTTCAATTCATCGCGCGCTTGTTCGAATTGACCTTGTCGCGTTAAGTCCCGAGCTCGACCCATGATGGTTGGCTCGTCTTCAAACTGAATGCGATTGATTTCATTGACGGGGATATTCTGCGGTTCGCCGCGAACCTCAATCGTGACGTTGTCGCGATCAAGTTTCGTGATGATACCCGACAGCGTGGCTCCTTTTTCCTGAACCAAGCGATCTTGGGCGGAAAGCGAAGTTGGGGTTACAAACATTGAAGTTGCAAAGCCAGCAACAGCCACAAAACTGAATACAAATCGATTCATGGGACGCTTAATGGTATGGAGGTTTCGATGGGGATGGTTCATTTGGAGCTTAATCCTTTCAGTCCAACCACGTTTTGCTTGAGTTCTCGTTGTAAATCGCGGGTCAATTTATCAAACTGAGCCGTGTAGGCTGGGCCACCTAGTTCAGGGTAAAGCTTTAAGGTTTGTGTGATATCGGTCAGCGCGCGTTGCAATAATTTGGTTTTGCTCTCTGCTACTTTGTCGAGCATGGCTTGAGAATAGCGGCAGCGAGCCAATTCTAATCTTGCTTCAAAGAAAGTATCTACGAGATTCGCTTTGCCTGAAGTTAACTGGGAAATACGGCCCCAGCCCCATATCGTATTCTGTTTCGTCTTCGAGTTGGGGAGATATCCGTTGACCGCTTTGGTCAACATTTCTGGAGACTTACCTGTGCCGGACGCCTGCAACATGCGAGCTGCTTCCACTTGCACATCCAGCATCATCGGGTTCTGCTTCAAGATCTCTTCGATCAATTTGAGAGCTTCATCGTATTGACCTTTTACTTGAAAAGCTTGTGCCGAAACAAAGCGAACTTTGGTGGCCATTTCGGGAGTGATGCCCGTGTCAGTGCGAAGGCTGTCGAGTGTCTTAATGGCATCATCGGCAAGTTTCTGAACTGCACCGCTTGGTGTGGGACTAGTCCCTTTAACAGCCTTGGCGATGCCGCTCAATGTTTGTCCAACCCAGAAACGCGTTGCAGGATCTTTGGTAGCGTCGCGCAATTGGGTCAACACAACGGCGATACCACTTGCTAAGCGTTCGCGAGCGGCAGGATCGGGAGCCGCTTCCAATTGTTGTTGCAAATCGCGAGCAAGTTTGTAAAAGGCTGCCGCGAGTTTCTTCTGGCCTTCTTCATCGTCTCCTGCGATCGAGCGCAACTTTTCCATAGTGCTTTTGACTCGATCAAGAGCACTGGCATCGGTTTGGTTCGCTAGTTGACCGATATAAATTTGGAGGGCGACTTGGTTGGCACGCAGAGCGGTGGTCCCTTCGCTTCCCAGGGCAGGATTCGCATCCAATAGAGGAAGTGGGCCTTTTTCAGCGTTAACCAGCAAAGCGGCAGCTTCCTCCGTTTTGCCATCGAGCATCCAGAGGTTGATCAATGCAATAGCTGCTTCGACCGAGACTAGATCGGCCTGTTCGGGTGCAACTCCATCGATCACACCTTCGCGAAGTGTATCGAGGGCAAATTGACGTGACGCAGCCAGTGAGGTGTCAGCGGCGTTATCACCAGCGGCTCGCAATCGTTTGTTGTAATCATCCCACAGGCTCAAGCCTAACTGTCGACGAAGTTTAGAACCGCCAGCCGTTGTGTTGGGTACCATCCCTACATAACCTTTGGCTTTTTCCAGGTCGCCTGCAATTAAAGTCAATTGAACCAATAGATTTGCGGCTTTTTGAGATTCTTCGGCTGCGGGCCAGGTCTTGAGTAGATATTCGGCTAGGCTTTGCAATTGGCCAAAGATGAATTCCTTTTGCTCGGGCTTAGCATCGGTCAGCATGCGTTGATAGGCGTTGAGGCAGATCATGCCCGCTTGCAATCCCCAAGTTTCACCTGCTGATGACTTCGTGGTAAAGCCCGCAACAGCAGCTGATTCGAACAGTCGATCTTGTCGCAGCAAGGCATAGGACAGCAGATAGCGGGCTTCTTGCAATTGGCCACGATTGTCTTCGGGGCCATACAGAGTCAAGGCTTTTGAAAGTAGATCGCTCACTTCTTTCATGCCGGTGGCGGTTTCGGCTTGTGTCGCGGTGATCTGAGCTTCCAGTTTTTGCTTTTCTGCAGCGTCTTGAGTGCCAGCGATTTGTTGACGCAAGATTTCAATGGTTAATCCGACTGACTCGATATCGGACAATCTGGTTTTGGCCGCCGTTAGAGCTTCACCGAAAGTCTTAACAGGTTTAGTGTCTGTGACAGGAGCAGCCGCTTCCACGCCGATGCCAGCCAAAAGAGAGCGGGCTCGGTCTTGATGGTCACCGTTAATTCGCACAGTGCTTTGCAATAAGCGTCGCGCATCATCTTCCAAATTCTTGGTGGCTGTCGCTCCGCCTCCCGTCTCTCGCAGTTTTTTTGCTTGCAAGATTTGAGCGTTGGCGAGTTCAATCTTCAACTCAAGCCAATCGACTTCTTGAGCTTCGGTGGGCTTCATTTTATCAACCCATGGCGAGCCGGCTGCTATGGCCTCTTCGAATTTGGCTTGCCCAGGATCGATTTTCATGCGAATCAATTCGGTGACTGCGCGCGTTTTCAAACCTCGCATCGCATCGGGGACTTCCACGATGTCCGCGATGCGTTGAAATGAATCCATCGCTTCCGGCAATTTGCCCAACACCTTCTGTATCTGGCCGCGATACAACAATGCCAGATTGCGGATACCATCGGCTCGGGTGTCGTTGAGATAGATTTTGGTGAAAGCTGCTTCGGTTTCCGCTTGTTCCTTTTTGAACTCTTCACTATCGGCAGCCAAACAATCGGCCGCTCGTTTTTTCGCGTAGACCGCTAAGAGCTGAGCTTGTGCGTATTCACCGCGCAATTGATCGCGCATCTCAAGTTTGGCCGTTTCGCCATCGCCGACTTTGGCTCCCTTGAGTTCATTAAGAATCGGAGTTAGTTCGGTGAGCGTAGATTCGAACAGTTCACGCGCGCGACGGAAAAAATCGCCAGCCACTTTGAGCTTCGCTTCATCGCGGGGATTTTTGTTTCCCAACAGAAAATTTTTCTCGCCCTGTGACAACATCAAGTTGCCCAAGCCAAGCTTGGCTTCACCGCGTCGGGGGTGAGTGGGTTGTTTGGCTAGAAAGTCATTGAACGCAGTTTCGGCTTCGCTGAGTCGAGCGGCTCGCAAGTCAGCTGTCCGCTGGAAAATAGAAGATTGCTGAAGTAGTAGAGCCCGCTCGAGAGGAATTGCGGCGACTTCGGCTTCGGTTAGTGTTCCCGCCGCGTTTTGTTGTTCGAGATAAACGATGGCTAAATCAAAAAGTCGCTCGTCCTTCAAGCGTTCCATAAACCGCTTGAACGGTTCTTCAGCGCGTACGAGCGTACCACCGAAAACCGTCGAGCAGCCAACGCACAAGAGAACACACAGTTTTCGCAATCTATAGTTCCATGTCGCCATAGATGTCGCCATAGATTTAACGTTCGAAAATGGTTTCCCAAAGGCATCAACTTGGTGTGACCCGAAACGGTCCATCCATCATTCTCCTAATTGGCTGCGGACAATAAATCTCTCGTCGCTCAACCGCTTGCTGGATTCTAACAATAGAATCGGGAGACAGATTAAAAGCTGAGGAGCAAAAGATTTAGAGGCAAACCGCCCTACACGGTAATTGAATCGATTGGTTTTGGGATGAGTATATCGCTTTCGCGATGAGAAGTCGCGAAGAGTCGGTTAGAATAAGGAAATCGTTCTATCGACTCTATCTTCACGATATAAAGCGAACGACGACATAGCAAGTAAGCGCTTTGAAAACGGAAACGGACTTCCTCAAGTTGCAAAAAGTTCGGAGTAGCCACACATTTCCAGGGATACGGGGCAATAATCCAGGGAAAACGGCTCTAAATCGAAGGTTGAGCTCGGAAAGAAGATTTGGGGCCCCAATCAATCTGTAAGGAATGTATCGAATGGTTCGATTGCGATCTGATCGCTGGTACAGTCGTTCCGGGCAACGGCGTGTTCGGCAGCTGCAGCGACCCGCTGGGGGTGGCATCCGACGAGTCTTTAGCTTGGCCGTCCTGCTGATCCTGGTGGTATGGGTCATGCAGCGTTCCGCTGAACCTGAGGCGTATGAGCGAATCTTCCGTTACCTTGGTGTCCCATTCGATGCCAACCCTCAAGGAGAAAGCGCACGGGCGTTCAGGAATAACGAGGCGTTCCCGGTTCGAACTGTTCCCGCCAAAAGCCTAACTGCAGAAACTAAAACACCTAACGCGAATGCGGATGGAGTTTCCAATGGAGAATCCTCAAGTCAACAAACTACGCAAGTGGAAAAGTCGACGCAGTTACCCCAGTCTGTGGCAAGCGAATGGGATAACCTAGCGTGGAGTACAAAAGACCTTCACCACGCCTGTCAGCTCGCTTTCGATTCTGATGCCCCACAGTCAACTTCGTCAGACACTTCCCATGAAGCCCTGATCCAGGCAATCGGTAACTTGAAATGGAGCCAACCCGATGTTGAGTTGGCCGTTCAGATCGGTCTGACCGAACATCCAAAAGATTTTTCCAATTGGCTCGACCAAAAACTCTTGAGCCAACTGACCGACGGTTCCCCTTGGCGAAGTACGGAGTCTGACGTCTTCTATCGTTTGTTGCAAAAGGCTCATCAGTGGAATCGGGCAGGCGCTGATAGGCTCTCCGTAATGTCTTATCCGGCGCTCAAGGAGTCGCTTGCGTTGCAACGTGGGAAAGAGTGGATTCGATTTCGTGGCTGGATCGAACAAGCGAAACAGATCCCCATTAAAGAACGAAAATTGGGATTTGATTCCTACTGGACATTATGGATTCGGCCTAGCGATCAAACCGCTCGACCTGTCGTGGCCTATGTGACTCGCCTACCTTCCGAGTTAGTTGGGAAAGCGGACGCAGATCTTCGCGGCGAGATTGAAGTGTTTGGACTGCCGGCAAAAGTGATGGCCTATAACGCTATGGCGGGTGTCGAAGTGGCGCCGACCTTGTGCGGAATTGCCAGTGATTATTTCGAAAAGGAAAGCTCGACGGAGTCCGAGAAGAAAGTTTCGGACGCGCCGAATTTCGATTGGATTTGGCCTATTGTTCTCGCAGGATTTTTTGCAACGGCTTGGATCGCATGGATTTGGCAAAGTAGCAAGACCGTGGTTGTCGAAGATGAAGAAGCACCGAAATCAGATTCTAAGAAACTGAAGTTTGTGCTGGGGGCCGCCAAAAAAACGGAACGCGACGGGCCCAGTGCGAGTTCATTATTTCTGGCGATGATCTTGAGCTACGCTGTCTCTTCTCATGTTTGCGCTAGTCCCTCGCCCTGGATTGCGCAAGATGATTCGATCGAGAGCCAGACGGACGAAGAAGTCGGCAAAGCAGTTCAGCTTCTCTCGTCGCGATTGAACGACGAAACGTTGTTTGAGATGCGTCACTATGCAGCCAACGAACCGACTGGGCTCAATCTATTTCCGAACTCATTGGGGCGTTTGTTGTACACGGTAGGACAGCTTGGCACAGAGCGAATGTCATCGCTTGTATCGCGTAATGAGCCGACCTCAAAATGGACAGTTCGCAATTGGGAAGGCTGGGTCCATGAGTGCAGTGTCGTAATGCTCAGCGAACAACAAGCAGAATGGATGGGGCAAAAACAAGTTTTTCGTTTGCAAGTGGAAATGGGTGGTGGTCGAGCAGCCTCCGCGAAGTCGGTATTGTTTTTGTCTCAAGCTCCTTCGCAATGGCTCAATCAATCCGAGCTAAGGCAACCCTTTCGGGCCACGGTTGTGGATCTTACGGATCACGAATTGAGTCAAGTTTCTAAGGACTCCAGCGATTCAAGCACGAAACAATCGGAATCTCTGTTTGGGAATATTGGGGTAGCGAATTCTGTGCAGTGGACTCTTCGCGATGTGGCTGATATCCAACAGATGCAGCCAGAAATTTCAAAAGATTGGCAACGGCTTGCAATCTTGGGTTCCGACCTAACCTGGATCGACTTGGCGCGTTCCAGGCAAAAACTCGACTTAGCAGTTGCAGATCGAAACAGCTTTTATCAACTTTTGAAAATTGCGTCGAAGTTCGATGTCAACAAAGGCCCGCAATCAGCGGATGCAGTTGCATGGACGCGAATTCAAGGTCCAGAGTTATTGGCAGCTCGTGAACAAGATAAGTGGATCGGCAGGGCAGTGGCGGTGAAGGGCCGCATCTCGCGAATCACGCGTGTGCCGATCGAGAATAAAACAAGTCAGCAACTCTCTGGTTCCACCTTCTACTACGAAATGGATGGCTTCATTCGCATTGAAGGAAAACGCATCGTCATTCCACCGGCGAGTAGCGGCAACCATTCAGAGACCTCCGGGGGACGTACGGAGGATCTCGTTTATGAAAACGAATTTCCTATGACCGTTGTGGCTATCGAGTTGCCTGACTTCTTGAAGGCAGGTGAGTTCGATTCGCAAGGTGTGCAGCATCAAAGTTGGGATACACAACGTTGGGTTGATGTTAAAGGAATCTTCTACCGCAATTGGTCCTATCGTTCTGAATACGTCAGTCGCGGTAGCAGTAAAGAACGACAGATGGCACCGCTCATCGCTGCAGCCAATATTCAAATAACCGAGATGACTTCTGAGTCTGTAAGTTCACCTGGCAATTGGGTTAATTGGTTAGCGATGTTCGTGATCTTTGGATTGATCGCACTGATTTGGGGATTCGTCGTTGCCGACTCAAAAAAGAAAGGGACAAATCGCTACAAAAAAAATAAGACTTCTTAAGGGAGTTAAGGTGCTGAAAACACTCTAGTTGTTGCAATGCAAGCATTTCGAGAAAATATTTCACGGCGAGACTTGGCATTGACTTTCACTCACGACGTCCTTAAAAACCTGAACATCGAAGTGCTGGCCATACGGCTGGTTCAATTTGTGCTTATGGTCCGCAAAGACTTACATCGCCAATGAATCGACTATCCGGCCTCAACGGCTTTGACTTGAAAAAATTTTCCTCTTCGAACCCAAACACCCAAGCTGGTGATCAAGTCGAAGAAACTTCACAGACTCCTGTATTGGACAACACTGGTGAAGTCTTTCATGCGAAGATTAGTATCTTCGGCGATCATCACGGTGCCTTGTTGAGCAGTGATGCCTTTAACGCAATTTTTGGAAGCGGTCAAACGACGGAGAAGAATCCGGCTCTCAAGTCATCGTCGCTTGTCAAAGCATCCTCGCCGCTTTTCTTCTCACCATTGCATTATGAATCGCGTTATGAGTATCCGTTGATTGTGTGGTTGCACGGCTGCGGAAGTTCGGAACGTGAACTCGAAGAGTTGATGCCTTACATCAGCATTCGTAATTATGTGGCCGTCGCACCGCGTGGTACAAAAGCAGTGGACCCCAATGGCCATCGATACACTTGGGCTCACACTCCAGCCTCGATCGCTTTGGCCGAAGAGTTGGTGTTTGACGCGATTGAAAAAGCGAGCGGACGTTTCTGTTTGGCCAATCGCAAAATCTTTTTGGCAGGTCGCGGTGCAGGTGGTACCATGGCTTGGCGTTTGGCTTTGCGTAATCCTAAGCAGTTTGCGGGGTGCGTATCGTTGGGTGGTGCGTTTCCTAAATCTCACCGCCCACTGGCTACCTTGAAAGATGTGCGTAGCCTCCGTTCGTTGTGGATGGTGGGCGAACAATCGCAGAATTGTGGCGTCAATGATGTCGTCGATTGTCTTCCACTTTTGCACGCTGCCAAACTTCGTGTTGCCATACGTCAATACAACTGTGGCGACGAATTGTACGCTGATATGTTCAGTGATATGAATCGCTGGTTGATGGAAATTGTCACCAACCAAGCTTCCTGTCCGGTTGAGGACTCTTGTGTCTGGGGTGGCATCTCAGGGTTGAATTAAACTCATCGAGGATCCGTTCGCTAGCCCTATAAACGATACAATCGTTACGGTCTGCGCTGTTGGTTAGGGCGACCCTCTAATTGCCTCGGGTTCGACGCTTTGAACCCGAATTGCAACATACATTTTTCCGTGGAGCGCGCTGGTAGTCGCTTACGAAAAAAATGGGAAAACCTCGGTATGTTCTCGGGCCTCAGGGTGTTGAAAAGTGACCAACAGCCATCTCAGCTGATACGCAAACAGCGCGGCGGTCGCATCCTGTTGTTGCTGATTATCGGTGGAGCAGTGATCGGATTGGTCACCACATTGGGCGTGGTGTTTCTCTTGATGGGAAGCAGACCACTGCCTCCCGAAGAACAACTCGAAGTCAGCTGTCGCATGATAGAAGAGGGGCGGTGGGATATTCCGATGGCGGTAGGTGAAAGCCTATCGCTAGGTAGTGAAGAGCAAGCTCTTGATTTTCAATCGCGGTTGGCATTCGTTCAAGGTTCCGCTCGCGTTCTTCAAATCAACGAAAATCGTGAGTACCCCGACGCACAAGCCTTATTGACCAAAGCGAGTGAGAAACTCGCATTCTCCGACAAGGTTGGATTCCCCTTAGGCTATCGGGAAACGGGATCTTACTTGTTGGCATGGGCTTACTTTCATTCCAGACAATGGAATGCGGCAATGCCCGCTTTGGAAAAGGCTCTCGTGTTATGTCCGGAACGTCGTCAAGAAATTATGGAGATGATGATTCAAGTTCATTTGAATAAAACCACTCCCGATTTTGTTAAAGCGCACGAGACGCTAGAAGCGTGGCTTAACCAGCCCTCATTATCAACTGAAGCTAAACGCTATGTCGAACTGCTCAAAGCGGAAGTGTTTTTCCGGGAAGAGCGGCTCGATGATTCCAAAGCCATTGTCAGCACCATTCCGAAGCAGTCTCCGCACTACCATGCAGCCCAATTGCTCAACGGTCGAATTTTGTTGAATATTGGGAACAAGATATTGGACGACGAGGGACGAGCGATTGGGACGAACACTCAACTCGAAGAAGCGCTTGAAGTATTGCGAATTCTATTGCTCAGCGCCGACGTTCCCGCCAATGTGAAACGGCAAGCAAGTTACTTCTCAGGTCGGGCGATGCGTCGCACGGGCCGATTGCGAGAGGCTCTGAGTACATTTACGGCCATTCGCCAACGCAGTCCCAAGTCTCCAGAAGCGATTGCTTCGGGAATTGAAGAGGCCGAGATCTTGCTAAACTCGCAAAATCCAAATGGGGCGATCAAGACGCTGGAAAACGTGGCTCGAGATTGCACGTTATCTGGCGAATTCGAACAACAATACATCACTCGCCAAGTGTATCAAGCTCGTCTCTTTGCGATGACAGACATGTTGCGCAAACAAAAGGACTTCGAGAATTTGGTGCGAATGGCCGAAGCGATGGAAAAGCTGATCTCTCCATCCGATGCCAAACGTATGCAAGCGGAAGCCTATCGAGACTGGGCTATTGATTTGCAAGCGCGAATGGATCGTCCCGTTGGTCTGCTCAAACCGTTGGAACGCATGCCCAAAGAAGCCTGGAAGATGGCGGGTGACAAATATGCTGAGTTGGCTCAGTTAGAATTGATCTCGGCGATTTATCCTGATATTGCTTGGGAGGCCGCTGGAGCGTATCGCAACGCAGAATTATTGGATGATTCCAACGAATGGTTGCGCCGTTTTTTGCGGTCTGCGAGACGGGAATTGCAGCCTACGGGCTTATTTCAGCTGGCTGGTAACCACTTTGATTTAGGTGAATTGGATAAGGCCATCTATCCAGTCGAAGCCTTGCTGCGCGACTACCCTGAGCATCCGCTTTCTTACCCCGGTCGGCTTCTTGCCGCTCGTATCTATGGCGAACGCGACCAGTTGGATAAGTCATCGGAACTATTAACACAAAATCTCTACGATGGTGATCTCAGTCCTGAAAGTGATGTATGGCGTGAGAGTTTGTTAGAACTCGGTAAGTTGCTCTATCGCGAAGCGGACATCACGCACTTAAAGGCTACTTCCCAAGGTAGTGACTGGAACGATCAAGCTGATCCGCGTGTGAAGATTCTCAAAGACAGTTTCGAACAGATGATGGAATCGGCTGATCGGTTGCGTGAATCGGTGCGGCGTTATCGCGATGATTCTCGAAGTTTGCAAAGTCAATATTTGGCAGGTCGTGCCCTAATGCAAGCGGCGAAATGGCCTGAGACCATGGTTGATTCCGGTTTGGTGACGCTCGAATCTCAACGTCGGCAGCTGTCACAGCAAGGCCGCGATTTGCTGCAAAGCGCACTCGATGAATTTCAAGATTTGAGATTCCGTTTGAATGAAATGCAGGAACGCGAGAGTTTGTCGGTTTTGCACATGGGCTTATTGCGAAGTGCATTCTTCGGTGAAGCGGATTGCTTGTTCATGTTGGAGCGATACGATGAAGCACTGACCGCCTATCGCAGTGCGGCCAGCCGCTTCTTGAATCGTCCTGAAGCACTCGAAGCGCTGACCCAAGTGGCTCGTTGTCAATACAAACTCAATCGTCCCGAGGAAGCCAAACGCACGTTGGCTCAAGCCGAACAAGTATTGCAACGGATCCCGGCGGAGCATGACCCGGAGTTTCCACGTCGCACGCGTTACGATCGCCAGCAATGGAAAGCGGCCCTCGCTTGGCTCAAGGCTTGGTAACACGGCGTCGCCAGTGCAGGCACTCATCGAGGCCCGCTTTCTAAACCCGTAGCTGGAACGCAGCGGAGGCTAGGATCGTTTTGACTCAGCCTACCATCAACATCAAGAAACTCCGCTAGCGCTATGCTAACGGGGTAAGCGATTCCGAAGGCAAGACTTTTCCTCGCTTCTTCCAACGCCCGTTTGCTAGCAAATCCCTTCGCGAATTTTGCCGAAAATCGAAATAAAAAAGGGATTTTGCTCAAGTTATTGGTGTCGCCTCGATCTTCGGATTTCGCTACAAGTCCAAGGCTCGAAAAATCGGGGCATTCGGCTAGCGATTATTGGCAAAAATCGGAGCCGAATTGGGCCAATTTTCGGGAACAAAAGGCACGGTAACACAGGACATGGATGTTCCTCTAATGAATTCCAGCGATCGCCAAACCACGGATCAACTTCTGCATTGCATGCAAAGCAAGTTAGAACTCATCCAACGTTTGTATGAGCTGACGTGTCAGCAGATGGAATGCCTGGAAACCACGGAAGTGGAGCAGCTGTTGTCCGTGCTGGGGCAGAAACAATGTGTATTCGATCAGCTGCAAGAATTGCGGAACGAGCTAGAGCCGATGTTGGCAGTCAATCCAGACGAACGGCTATGGTCGAGCGAAGGTCGTCGGCAGGAATGTCGTGAGTTGGTGGGGAAATGCGGTTCGCGAATGCAGCAGATATTGACTATGGAAGAAGCAAGTTTGGGAAGGTTGAGTGAGCGAAAGCAGTTGATCAGCGATCAGTTGAGTTCGTTAGCGAGCACGGCGCGAATCGACCAAGCGTATCGCCAGCAGCAAGTGTTAGATACAGGTAGTGGTTTGGACTTGAGCAGCGAGTGAGAGGGGAATTATGTGGAATTCCATGTTGGGACAGTCAGCTGTTGGGGCCCTGACTCAAACTTTGCAGTTCACCGAACGACGTCATGATTTGATTTCATCGAACGTGGCCAACATGGACACGCCTGATTACCAGACGCGCGACTTGGACGTTAAAAATTTCCAAGCCGAGTTGCGAGAGGTGATCGAGAACCCAGTTAACAAAACGACCCAATCGCCAGGAGAGTTGGCGGCCTTGGGAGATAACCCCGACATCTGGAAGAAGGCGCGGGATGCTTCGAAGCAAATTCTCTATCACGACGGACATGATGTTTCGATGGAAGAGCAAGTTACCGAAGCCGCAAAAAACCAGAGCATGCATAATACGGCGGTTGCCTTGTTGAAAGCACAGTTTCGTACACTGCAGATGGCCATCACAGAAAACGTAAACGTTTAGTCGGAAATAAATCTAAGGGAGTAGATTGACATGATCAGCGCATTAGATGTAAGCACAAGCGCCTTGGTGGCCCAGCGTACTCGACTCAATACGATTTCGAGTAACATTGCTAACATGTCGACACTGCGGAATGAGGATGGCGAAAACATCCCATACCAACCGCGACATGTCATTTTCCAGACAGACGAAAGCATGATGGGGTCGAATGGGACAGCTGGAGTCAAAGTCGAAAAAATTGAAACTGAGGAAGGGGAGCCGCTGTATCGATATCAGCCGGATCATCCCTTAGCGATTACCGAGGGAAAGTGGAAAGGTTACGTTGCTTATCCCAATATCAATCTTACCGAGCAAATGGTGGATGCATTGGAAGCAACTCGGGCCTATGAAGCGAACATTGGGGTGATGGAAATCACCAAGAATATGTCGCGTCAAACCTTGAGCCTAATTGCCTAACGCAAATCGTTCACCTAAGGTGCGTCGCAGATGAGTGCTTCCATTTCTCCTGGACAATATGCCTGGCAGTCAAAGATGACTTTTCCAGGCATGTCGACGTTGCAGACTGCGGCAACGCAAGGCAGTCAAGAGAAGAACTTTGGAACCTACCTGTGGGAAGGCGTTAGCGAAGTCAATAACATGCAGCATGATGCGGATGCTGCGATCCATGAATTGCTGACCGGTGGAGATGTCAACCAAGCAGAAGTCATGACGACGGTGCAAAAATCGGAAATGGCTTTTCGATTGTTAACACAAATTCGCAATAAGCTCCTAACCGCGTATGAAGAACTCAACGCAATACGCTTTTAATTAGAGCTGTTGTGACATTGGTACGAAGAATGCAATGGCTGAAGGCTCAGCCGATGAGAAGGGATTTGAACCATGAATTTCCTAAACGATTTTAGCAAACAGATGCGCGACATGTTTATGTCGTTGACGCCAGCAGCACGTCTCGTTGCAGGGATCTTGGTGGTCGCCATCGCGGTTAGTACCGCGTTCTTGTTTCAGGGAACAAGCAGTGCACCTTCCGACTATCTATTTAACGGACAGTCGTTTAAAGAGTCTGAAATTCAGGCGATGGAAGTTGCATTCAGTAAGGCGAGTTTGCGCAATTACGAAGTGGTTGGGAGTCGCATCAAGGTCCCATCCAACGAGAAGGACCAATACATTAAATCGCTCGACGACAACAATGCACTTCCGCGGACTCTCAATAATGGGCGTGAGCGAATCGATACCAGCAATCCATTTCGTTCGGCTCGTGAGTCAGAGTTGATTTACAAAGAGCGTAAGCAAAAAGATGTGGCAGACGCCATCAGTCGTATGTCGGGTATTATCGATGCTACGGTCGAATATAGTGAAAGCAAGCAAGGATTTGGACGGCAATTGATGCAGTCGGCCGTTGTTCTGGTAACACCTCAATCAGGGCATCCACTACAGCCCGAACAAATGCGGGAAATTGCTCGAGTGGTTTCTGGGGCATTTTCGGGACTTCCAGCCGAGAATGTTC
>Ga0075163_10002729_pt1 | contig 23677 bp, 15 predicted proteins | sample JI1023141ADNA_FD_71478 | JGI IMG/M metagenome (GOLD analysis project Ga0075163, IMG submission 71478) | Wastewater effluent complex algal communities from Wisconsin, to seasonally profile nutrient transformation and Carbon sequestration -... | ecosystem: Engineered > WWTP > Effluent > Algae... | reverse complement strand
AGCGCGCCGCCCCACGGCTCCATCGCCAGGCCGAGGTGCTGCGCGTACCAGGCCGCGAGCGCCTTGGGGTCGGACTTCGCCTTGAAGAACACGCCGCCGATGCCGGTGATCTTTGCCATCGGGCGACGGTGCCAGATCCGCGGCTGCGCGTCAGCGGCACGATGCGCTCGCTGGCCGGGCACCGACCCACGCGTCAGGCGTCTCGCGTCTTGGGTGGGGGCCCCGTCGGGGCATGACCCGACGGGGGAGGGCGTGGCGACACGCCCTCGTAGGAAGTCAGGTCGGCCAGCAGCCCGCGCACGCCCTCGGCGAGCAGGTCGCCGACGGCGATCCGGTTCGAGGCGTGGCCGATCGTGTCGCAGGTGACGACGCGCGCCGCGCCGGCGGCGAGCAGGTCGTCGTGGGCGCGCTCGACCAGCACCGCGTGGACGCCGACGCACACCGGCTCGCGGGTGCCGAGCGCGCGCAGGTGGTGCAGCGTCTCGATCATCGTGCGGCCGGTCGAGATGATGTCGTCGAGGACGACCGGCGTGCGATCGGCGTGGCCGCCCAGCGCCGGCGCCGAGACGATCACGTCGCGATCGCCGCGCCGCACCTTCTCGAGCACCAGGAACGGCGCGTCGAGCCGGGCCGCCACCGCCGCCACCCACTGCTCGCTCTCGGCGTCGGGGCCGATCAGCACCGGCCGCTCGACGTGCTCGGCGATCCACGCGGCGATCGCCGGCGCGGCCTGCACCACCCGCGACGGGATCGGGTACACCTCGTCGAGCGAGTGGTAGCGGTGCAGGTGCGGATCGACGGTGCACAGCCAGTCGAAGGTCGCCGCCAGGAGCCGCGCGAAGTACGCCGAGGTCAGGCCCTCGCCGGGGTGGAACCGGCTGTCCTGGCGCATGAACGACAGGTACGGCGCCACCAGCCCGACCCGGCGCGCGCCGAGATCCTTGGCGGTCGAGCCCAGGAACAGGGTCGGCAGCAGCCGCTCGGCCGGGCGATCGAGCCCGCCGACCACGATCACCTCGCGGTCGCGGACGTCGACGTCGAGCCGCACGTAGCACTCGCCGTCGGGGAAGTGCCGCACCAGGCACGGCCCGGCGGTGGCGCCGAGCGCGGCCCGCAGCCGCTCGGCCAGCGCTTCGAACCCGGGCGCCGCGATGACGATCACTTGGCTTTCCTCCGCAACAGGCCGCGCGAGCTCCACCACGACCACACCATCAGCGCGCCGCACACCCGCGCCGTCCACCAGCCCCAGCCGGCGCGGTCGAGCTCGCCGCGGCCCTCGAGCACCAGCGCGAACGCGCCGCCGGCGATGCCGACCGCGGCGAAGATCGCCTGGTGGCCGAGCCGGTACATGAGCTGGCTCGAGGTGTCGAGGTTGGCCACCCGCAGCCGCAGGTCGCCGGCGTGGGCCAGCCGCAGGAAGCGCCGCAGCTCGCCGGGCAACGACGCGACGCTCATGACCACGTCGCGGCTGGTGTCGACCAGCACCGCCGACCAGTCGCTGTCGCCCAGCACGAACCGCTCGAGGTACGGCCGGATGACCTCCATCGGGTTGAGCGTCGGGTCGAGCTCGGTGCACAGGCCCATCAACAAGAGCAGCGTGCGCTCGAGGACGATCGCCTCCTTGGGCACGTAGAAGCTCTCGGACAGCTCGCGCAGCGAGATGTCCATCTTGCGCAGGTCGGCCAGGCTCTCGAGGCTCTTCTCGAAGGTCTTCTCGGGGTCGACCTTGAGATCCTTCAGGTTGAGCGTGTCGAGCGAGATGCTCTCGCTGAAGCGGTCGTGGAAGTACTCGATGACCTGCTCGAAGACCCGGTCGTCGGCGCCGCGCGCGACGAAGCCCATCTGCCGCATCGCGCGGACGATCCGCGGCGTGTCGCGGGTGAGGCCGCCCTGGACCAGCTCGATGATGCCCTGGCGGAACTCGGGCGAGATCGTCGCCACCGCGCCGAAGTCGAGGAACACCAGCTCGGCGGCGCCCTCGCCGCTGGCGGCCGGCCGCACCAGCAGGTTCCCGGGGTGCGGATCGGCGTGGTAGACGCCGTCGGTGAAGATCTGCTGGCAGTAGACCTCGACCACCTGGCGAGCCAGCGCGCGGCGATCGAGCCCGAGCTGCTTGGTGCCGACGTTGTCCGAGATCTTGACGCCGGCCTCGAAGCGGGTGGTCAGCACCCGCGCGGTCGAGCGCTCGCGCACCACCCGCGGGAACGCGACGTCGGCGCGCCCGGTGAAGTTGGCGGCGATGCGATCGCCGTTGTCGGCCTCGGCGCGGAAGTCGAGCTCGGCCAGCACGATGCCGCGGATCTCGCGGTAGACGTCGTCGAGGCCCTGGTACGGCACGAACCACTGGACGATGCGGAAGATGCGCCGCATCGTGCGCAGGTCGCCCCTCACGATCTCGTCGATGTCGGGGTACTGCACCTTGACCGCGACGTCCTCGCCGGTGTGCAGGCGGGCGCGATGGACCTGGCCGATCGACGCCGAGGCGATCGGCACCTTGTCGAAGCTGGCGAACACGGCGTCGGGCTCGCCGCCCAGCTCCTCGCGGATCCGCGCGGCGATGTCGGGGTAGGGCCGCGGCGGCACGTGATCTTGCAGGCCCTCGAGCTGCCGGCGGAACTCCTCGGGGAGGAAGTTGGTCATGATCGAGATGACCTGGCCGACCTTGATGAACAGCCCCTGCAGCTCGCAGATCGTGCGCTCGATGCGCTTGGCGTTGCGCAGGTGGGTGCTGCGCAGCTCGCGATCGACCCACTCGTCGGAGCGCCACCGGGCCCAGAACCGCAGCCACAGGTAGCTGACGATCACCCGGAAGGTGGTCCAGTAGGCCTTGATGAAGCGCATCCCGCGCCGCGGCGGTCGACCCTCGGGCAGCGGCGCCCGCGGCGGACGCGCGGAGCCGACCGCGGGGTAGTCGTTGGAGTCCCCCTCGGCGTCCGCGAGCAGGCTGCGCCGAGCCGCGTCCACGGCGCCAGCGTAACACGCGGGCGTGCTTGCGCGCGGCGGCCGGCGGCGGTACCCAGAAGCATGGCCACCGACGATCCCAGCGACCCGCCACCGCCGCCCGCGGGTGATCGCGATGGGCTGACCGAGTCGCTGCGCCAGCGGCTCGAGACGCTGGTGCCCGACCTGGTGCGGCGCACGGTCAACGCCGGGATGGGCGCGGTGTTCCAGACCGAGGACTCGCTGCGGCGGCTGAGCCGCGAGCTCAACGTCCCCAACGTCGCCGGCTACCTCGGCGAGGCGGCCGAGGGCACCAAGGAGAAGGTGCTCGAGGTGGTGGCGCGCGAGGTGCGCGAGTTCCTGTCGCACGTGAACCTGTCCGACGAGATCGCCAAGATGCTGACGACCCTGTCGCTCGAGGTGAAGACCGAGGTCCGGTTCATCCCCAACAGCGAGCGCTACACCGGCGTCGAGCCCGACGTGAAGGCCGCGGTGCGGGTCAAGCGCGCCGAGCGCGAGCGCGAGCGCCCGCGCACCGCCGAGCCGGAGGCGCCGGTCGCCCCGTCGCCGCGCGAGTCGGTGTCGCGGCTGCGGCGGATGTGGCGGCGCGCGACCGAGCCGGTGCGCGACGCGATCGAGGACGCGATCGACGGCGACGACCCGCCGGCCGGTCGCTGAGCCTCGCCCCGGCGATGTGACGACGATCGCACGGCCGTGAATGGCCGATCGCGCACGTCGGTCGTACTTCCCACGATGTCCGCGTCCCCGCTGCCCGATCCGCGCCAGGGCCGCGTCGCGCCTGCGCGGCTGCGGCTGCGGCTGGCGGTGCTGGCGCTGGCGGCGCTGGCCGCGCTGGCCGGCTGCGGCGCGCGCCTGGCCCAGGTGCCAGCCAGCGGGCAAGCGATCGGCGCGATCCGGCTGGAGGGCGGCGACGGCGACGACGCGCGCGCGGTCGTGCCCGGGCTGGGGCTGACCTACGCCCGCGAGCACGGCCAGGCGTACGCGCGGTTCCTGGTGACCCAGGATCAGCGGCGCATCACCAGCCACTTCGTGCGGCACGGCTACTTCGCGGCCGAGGTGGCGGCGGCGATCGCGCGGCGCGGCGACGCGGTCGACGTGACGTTCACGGTGCGGCGCGGGGCGCGCGCGCGGCTGGCGCGGGTCGACGTGCTCGGCCTGGCGCCGGCCGACGCCGCGCTGGCGGCGCGGCTGCGGGCGCGGATCCCGATCGCCGACGGCGCGCCGTTCGAGTACGCGCGGTGGGACGCGGCGGGGCCGACGCTGCCGGCGCTCTTGCGCGACCTCGGCTACGCGCGCGCGACGGTGGCCGGCCTGGTGCTGGCCGATCGGGCGCGCGCCGAGGCGGTGATCCGGCTGACCGTGACGCTCGGGCCGCGCGCGCGCTTCGGCGCGATCGACGTGCGCGGCGTGCCGACCGGGCTCGAGGGGGCGGTCGCGGCGCGCCTGCGGGTGCGCGCGGGCGCGCCGTATCGGCCGGCGGCGCTGGATGCCACCCGCGCCGCGCTGTACGAGCTGGGGCGGTTCGCGCGGGTGCGGGTCGAGGCCGCGCCGGCCGCCGACGCCGCGGTGGTGCCGGTGCGGGTCGAGGTCGAGCCGGCGGCGCGCCACGATCTGCGGCTCGGCGGCGGCGTCGGCCTGAACACGCTCGCGCTCGATCTGCACGGGCTCGCGCAGTACGGCGTGGCCGCGTGGCCGACGCCGATGACGACGACGCGCCTCGAGCTGCGCCCGGCGCTGCTGGTGCAGCGCGAGGATCGCGCGCTGGCGCCGCGGATCGAGGCCAGCGCCACCGTCGACCGGCTCGACTTGCCGTGGCCGCGCTTCGCCGGCTCGGCGCAGGCGGCGTTCCGCTACCAGGCCGTCGAGGCCTTCGCGGTCTACGGACCGCTGGTGCGGCTGGGCCTGCGCTCGCCGGCGTGGCGCGGCGTGGTCCAGGCGTCGCTCGGCTGGCAGTTCGAGCTCGACGCGTTCGCCGATCGTTCGTCGGCGCTGTCGAACGTGGAGCGCGCGCGGCTGGGGATCCTCGGCGGCGATCGGATCGGCGCGTTCGATCAGAGCCTGGTGGTCGACCTGCGCGACGATCGGGTCGCGCCGCGGCGCGGGGCGTACGTCGAGCTGCGCGCGGAGGAGGGCACCGCCGCGGCCGGCAGCGCGCGCGCGTTCGTTCGGCTGATGCCCGACGTGCGCGGCTACGTCAGCGCCGGCTGGGCGACGCTGGCGCTGCGGGCCCGGGCCGGGGCGCTGCTCGGCGACGCGCCGGCGACCCGGCGGTTCTTCGGCGGCGGCGCCAACGATCAGCGCGGGCTGCCCGAGCGCCAGCTCGCGCCGTTCGCGACCGCGGCCAGCGGGGCCCAGGTCCCGTACGGTGGGCTGGCCCAGGCCACCGCGTCGGCCGAGCTGCGGCTGGCGGTCCCGCGCATGCCGGGCCGCGTCGGCCTGGTCGCGTTCCTCGACGGCGGCGACGTCACCGAGCCGTGGGACGCGCTGGCGCTGGACCACCTGCACTGGGCGGCTGGCCTCGGCGCGCGGCTGCCGACGGTGATCGGCGCGGTGCGGTTCGACGTCGGCTGGCGGCTCAACCGCTACGGCACCGGCGAGCCGCAAGCCGGCGACCGGCTCGCGTTCCACCTGACGATCGGCGAGGCGTTCTAGTGCGCCGCGCCCTGCGCTGGATGAAGCGGGCGGTGCTGGGCGCGGTGGCGCTGGCGCTGGTGGTGGTGATCGCGGTGATCATCGCGGCGCACACGGCGTGGGGGCGTGAGCAGCTCCGGCAGCGGGCCGAAGCGGCGCTGGCGCGGTCGTTCCCCGGCGGCGCGCGGATCGGGCGCGTCGACGGCAGCCCGTTCGGCGTGCTGGTGCTGCGCGATGTCGAGCTGCGCGACGCCGACGGCGCGCCGGCGGTGACCGCGCGGGCGATCCGCGTCGACGTCAGCTGGCGCGCGCTGGTCGGGGGCGAGCTCGCGCTCGACGCGCTGGTGCTCGAGGGCGTGCGGGTGTGGGTGCGGGCGTCGCGCGGCGGCGCGCCGAACGTCGCGACCTTGTACCGGCCGTCGCCGCGCGCGGGCGGCACCGCGCTGGCGATCCACCACCTCGAGCTGCGCGACGCCGAGGTGGTGCTCGACGCCGCGGGCCGGGTCGATCACCTCGACGGGCTGGTCGCGCGCGGCGGCCTCGCGATGGCGCGCGACGGCGGCCTCTTGGCCGCGGCCGAGGTGACCGGCACCTGGCGCGAGCGCGGCGCGCCGATCGCGCTCGCCGCGCTGGTCATCGTCGACGCCGCCGGCGTGGCGCGGGTGCCGTCGGCCCGGGCGGCGGTCGGCGGGGCGGCGGTCCGGCTCGCGGCGGTGCGCTACGCCGGCGCCGGCGACGTGGCCGGCGTGGTCGAGGCCGAGCTCGCGGCGGGCGCGCTGGCGGCGCTGGTGCCGGGGCTGGCGGCGCCGGCGATGGTCGTCGCGGCGACCGCGTCGTCGACGGACGGCGCGGTGCAGGTGCGACCGCGCGGGCGCACCGCCGGCGGCGCGCTCGCCGGCGCGCTGACGCTGCGCCTGGCCGACCCGGTGGCGCGGCTCGACGGCGCGCTGGCGTTGACGGCGATCGATCTGGGCCGGCTGGCGCCGGGGCTGCCGGCGTCGACGCTGGCCGGCGAGCTGACGCTGGCGCTGCGCGCGGCGCCGGGCGCGCGGCTGCCGATCGCCGGCACGCTGGGGATGCGCGGAGCCGGCACCGTCGCGGCGGTGCGGCTCGACGACGTGCGCGCCGACGTCGCGCTGGCCGACGACGTGGCCCGGGTGACCGTGGCGGCGCGCGGTCCGGGGCCCACCCAGCTCGACGCGTCGGCGGCGGCGACCGCGACCGCCGCCGGCTGGGACGTCGCCGACGGCGCGCTCCGCGTCGCGACCGCGTCGCTGGCGGCGGCGACCGACGGCGCGAGCCCGGTCGACGGCGCGCTGACGCTCGACGCGCGCGGCGCCGGCCAGGTCGGGGGCGCCGGGGCGCGGCTGGCGGTGACCGCGACCGCCCGCGCGGCGCGGCTGCGCGCGGGCGCGATCCGGATCGCGGCCGTCGACGCCGAGGTGACCGCGACCGGCGCGCCGGCGACGCCGACGGTCGCGGTCACGGCGACCGCGCGCGGGCTGCGCGGCGCGGGTCAGCGGGTGGCGACCGTGCGCGCGACCGCGCGCGGCGTCGCCCCGACCGGGCCGTTCGCGGTCGACGTCGTGGCGCGCGATCCGGCGCGGCGCCTGGCGGCGGCGGTCGACGCCCGGGTCGCGCTGGCGTCGGCGACCGCGCCGCTGCGCGTCGCGCTGGGTGGCTACCGCCTGGCGGCGGCCGGCGTCGAGCTGCGCGGCGGCGGTGGCGTGATCGCGGTCGATGCCGCGCGCGTCACCGTGGCTGGCGTGCGCGCGCGGGGCGCCGGCGGCGAGCTCGCGGTCGACGCCGCGCTCGGCCGAGGCCGCGACCGGCGCGCGCGGCAGCTCACGCTGGCGCTGCGCGACGTCGACCTCGCGCGCCTGCGCGCCGTGCCGGGCGTCCCGCCGGCGGCGCGGGGCGTCGTGAGCGCGCGCGCCGAGCTCGCGGCCCGGGGCCGGGTCGTCACCGGCGAGGTCGCCGTGAGCGGGCAGGGCCTGGTGATCGTGCCCGGCGCGCGGCCGGTCGAGGTCGCGATCAGCGCGGAGCTGGAGCCGCGGACCGTGGCGCTCACGCTCGACGGCCGCGGCGCCGATCTGGGCGCGGTGACGGCGGCGCTGGTGGCGACGCCGCCGCGTCGCCTCGACGACCTCGCCGCGTGGCGCGCGCTGCCGCGCGGCGCGCTGCGGACCGTGCGGCTCGACGTCGACGCGGTGGCGCTGGGCGCGATCGCGCGGATCTCCGGCCGCCCGTTGCCGGCGCGCGGCACGGTCGCGGCCCACGTCGCGCTCGACGCGACCGGTGGCCAGGCCCGGCTGGGCGGCACGGCGCTCGCCGTCGATGGCGCGCCGGCGCCGGTCGATCTCGACGTGGCGATCGACCTCGACGCCGCCGGCCGCGCCGCCGTGACCGCCGCGGCGTCGGCGCCGGGGCTCGGCGCCGCGACCGCCACCGCCGCGGCCCGGCTGCCGACCCGGCCGCTCGACGTCGCCGCGTGGCGCGCGCTCGACGTGGCGGCGCTCGACGGCGCCACCGTGACCATCCCGCCCACGTCGATGGCGCCGGCCCTGGCGCGGCGGCTCGGGCTGCCGCCGGTGCAGGGCGCCGCCGGCGCCACGCTGATCGTCGGGCCGCGCCTGGCCAGCGCCGACCTCACGATCACCACCGACCGCCTGCGGGCGGCGCCGGTCACCGTGCCGATCACCGCCACGATCACCGCCCACGCCGACGGAACCGGCACGACCGCGCAGCTCGATCTCGACGCCGACGGACGCGCCGCGCTGACCGCGCGCGCGGTGTCGTCGACGCCGGTGGTCGACGTCGTGACCGGCGCGGTGGCGCTGGCGGCGGTGCCGGTCACCGGGCGCGCCGCGGTCGCGGACGGCGAGCTCGGCGCGCTGGCGGGCGCGCTGGGCTGGCCGGTCCTGGCGCGCGGGCAGGTGGTCGGCGACGCGACCGTCGGCGGCACGCTCGGCGCCCCGGTCGCGGCGGGCACGCTGACGATCGACGACCTGCGGCTGGGCGCGCGGCGCCGCGGCGGCGGTCAGCGTGTCGAGCTGCGCGGGCGCTTCGCCGACGGCGTGGCCCACGCTGAGCTGCACGGCCGGCAGCCCGACGGCGGCACGCTCGACGTCACCGCGGCGGCGCCGGTCGCGGCGCTGGCCGACGCGCGCGGCACCGTGCGCGCCCACGGCTTCGAGCTGGCGCCGCTGGCGCGGCTCGCGCCGGCCACGCGCCTGGGCGTGCGCGGCGTGCTCGACGCCGACCTCCAGGTGACCGGCGGCGCGACCGCGCGGATCGCCGGCGTCGCGCGGATCAGCGCGGTGCAGCTCCCGCTGAGCGACGCCGTCGGCACGCTGCGCGGCGGGACGATCGACGCCACCTTCGTCCCCGGCGAGGCGCGGCTGGCCATCGGCGGCGCGGTCGAGGGCGGCCGGCTCGATGCCCGCGCGGTGGTCGGGCTGGCCGGGCTGGCGCCGACCGGCGCCACGCTGGACGTGGCGGTCCGCGACCTGACGCTCATCACCGCGCAGGCGCCGCGGCTCGCGGGCGATCTCCACCTGGTCGCGACGCCGGTCGGGTCGCGGTGGCGGCTGACCGCGCGGCTGCGCGACGGCGCGGTCACCGTCCCCGATGGCCGCGGTCGCACGCTGTTGCCGGCCGGGGCGCCCGCCGATCTGGTCTTCACCGACGACACCTCGGCCGCCGCGCGGCCGCCCGTGACCCGCGCGACCGCGCTGGCGACCTGGCTCGGCACGCGGCCGACCGCGCCGCGCTTCGCGATCGACCTGACGATCGAGCCGGTGGCGGTGGTGTCGCCGTTGTTCCGCGGCGAGGTCAGCGGCGCGCTCGCGTTGCTGGTCGGCGACGACGGCGCCACGATCGACGGGCGGATCGGCGCCGATCACGGCACGGTGCTGTGGTTCGCGCGCCGCTACCGCATCGATCGCGCCGAGCTCGACTTCGATGGCAGCGCCGATCCGCTGCTCGACATCGCGGTGGCCTACCAGTTCCCGCAGGTCGAGCTGCAGGTCGGCGTCGACGGGCGTCTCAGCCGACCGCGCCTGACGCTGACCTCGAACCCCGGCACCTACACCGAGGGCCAGCTCCTGGGGTTCGTGCTCGGCGGCTCGCCGACCGCGCCCGGTCAAGAGGTCGCCGACACCGTGAGCGGCGTGCTGGCGGCGGCGGCCAGCACGCTGGTCGGCAGCTTCGTCAACCAGGCGCTGCCGTTCCGCTTCGACGTCCTGAACTACGAGCCCGGCACCGCGACGTCGAGCGGCGCGGTCGTGGTCGGCCGCTGGCTGACGTCGCGCCTGCTGCTGCTGGTGCGCACCCGGGTCGACGCCCGCGCCGACCAGAACAGCAGCGAGGCCGAGGCGCAGTACTGGCTGGGGCAGCGGCTGTCGATCGAGGGCAGCGCCGGCAACCGCGGCGTGCTCGGCCTCGACCTGCTGTGGAATCGGCGCTGGTGAGGCCGCCGCCGCCGCGATCCGTTTGAGCACCGACGGATCGCTGGCCGGGCGCGCCGGCCCGTGGTACGCCGCGCACGATGGACGCCGCCGCCGATCCGGCCGCCGCCGACGCCGCGCTGGTGCACGCCGTCGCGGCCCACGGGTGGGACGCGGTCGCGTCGCAGGGGCTCGAGCCGGGCCTGGCGGCGTGGTTCGACGGCGCCGCCGCCGTGGCCTACGCCGACACCGGCCGGGCGTGGGTGGCCGCGGGCGGCCCGCTCGCGCCGGCGGCGGCGCGGCCGGCGGTGGCGGCGCGGTTCGTCGCCGCGGCCCGGGCGGCGGGGCGGCGCGCGTCGTGGTTCGCCGTCGACGACGAGCCGCCGTGGCCGGGGTTCGCGCGGCTGCGCCTGGGCCAGCAGCCGGTGTGGGATCCGCGGGCGTGGCCGGCGACGCTGGCGGCGCACCGCGGCCTGCGCGAGCAGCTCCGCCGGGCGCGCGCCAAGGGCGTGCGGGTGCGGCGGGTGGCCGCCGCCGAGGTCGCGCCTGGCACCGCGCTGCGCGCCGCGCTCGACGCGCTGACCGCGGCGTGGCTGGCGGCGCGGCACATGGAGCCGATGGGGTTCCTGGTGACGCTGGTGCCGTTCGCGCGCGCCGAGCGGCAGCGCTACTACGTCGCCGAGCGCGCCGGCCAGCCAGTGGCCTACCTCGCGGCGGTGCCGGTGCCAGCCCGCGCCGGCTGGTTCCTCGAGGATCTGATCCGCGGCGGCGACGCGCCCAACGGCACCGCCGAGAGCTTGATCGACGCCGCGCTGCGCGACCTGGCCGCCGATGGCGTCGGCTACGCGACCACCGGGCTGGCGCCGCTGGCCGGCGACGTGCCGCGGTGGATGCGCGCGCTCGGTCGCGGTGGCGCGGCGCTGTACGACTTCGACGGGCTGCGCCGCTTCAAGGCCCGGCTGCACCCGGCGCGCTGGGACGACGTCTGGCTGGTCTACCCGGCCGGCGAGGGCGCGCTGCGCCACGTGCTCGATGGCCTGCGCGCGTTCGCCGGCGGCAGCCTGATCGGCTTCGGCGCGCGCACGGTGCTCCGCCACCCGGGCGCGCTGGCGTGGGTGCTGGCGGTGCCGCTGGTGCCGTGGACGCTGACCCTCGCGGTCGCCGCGGCCGCCGGCCACGCCGGGCTGTTCGGCGATGCGGCGCCGACGCTGGCGGCCTGGGCGGGCTACGACGCCGTGCTGGCGCTCGGGCTGTGGCGCGCCAGCCGGCGCCCGGCCCGGCGGGTGTTCGGGCTGCTGGCCGGCGCGGCGACCGTCGACGCCGGGCTGTCGCTGGCGCACCTCGCGCAGGTCGGCCTCGGCGCCGGCGTCGCCGCGGCGATCGCGCGCGGCCTGGCGGCGGCCGCGCCGGCGCTGGGCGCGGGCGGCCTGTGGTGGGCCCGCGCGCGGCTCACCGCGCGTCGCTGATCACGGCGCGCGGGTGGCCCGGGCGGCAGGCAGATCGGCCGGCGCGCGCACGCCGCGCGCCAGGTTGGCCAGCCCGATCATCGTCACCGCCCACATCGTCCACGCCACCTGCAACAGCACCTCCTGGGTGGTGATCGCGATCGCCGCCGGCAGCGCCAGCGCCGCGACCGCGGTGAGCCGCCCCGGCCACGCCAGCGCCGCCACCAGCGCGCCGAGCTCGACGCACGCGAGCGCCGCGCCGATCGCGCCGCGCTCGTCGACGTGCAGCAGCTTCCACGACACCGCGCCGATCGCGGCGACCGCGAGCGCGCGCAGCAGCAGCAGCGTCGGGCGCGTCACCGTCAGCCGCCCGGGCTCTTGCCCAGCTTGGCCTTGGTCGCGCGCACCAGCTCGATCAGCCCGCTGTCCTTGGGGTGGGCCTTGAGCAGCGCCTCGTAGTAGACCAGCGCCTGATCGTAGTAGCCCTTCTTGAAGTAGAAGTGGCCGAGCATCTTGCGGGCGGTGTCGCCCGCGCCCGCGCGCACGGCCTTGTCGGCGGTGGCGATCGCGCGATCGACGTCGGCGGTCTGGAAGTACACCCACGCGAGCCCGACCAGCGCGTCGCCGCGGTAGTGACCGCTGGCGATCACCTCGTCGTACGCGGCCTTGGCCTCGCTGTACTTCAGCCGGTCCTTCAGATCGTTGCCCTCGGCGAGGCGCTTGGCCGCGGCGGCCTCGGTCATCGTCTCGACGGGCGCCGCGGTGCCGCCGCCCGGCTTGCCGCGCGGCACGGGGTCCTTGATCGGCCTGGGCGTGTCGGGGTTGTCGACGGTGCGGGTCGGGTTGTTGGCGCTGCCGGGGCCGGGGCCCGGGCCGGGCGGCGGCTTGGCCGCGTCGACGGGGACGCCCGCGTCGACCACCACCGCCGCGGTGGGCGGCGGGTTGGGCGCGGTGGCGGCGACGCTGCCGCGGCGTTCGCCCGCGGCGACGAACAGGATCACGCCGACCCCGACGGCGACGCCCATGCCCAGGATCGTCCACGCCGCGGTGGCCCAGCCCGAGCGGGCCGGCACCGCCATCGCCAGGCTGTCGGGCAACTCCATCATCGCCACCGCCGGCACCTCGGGGCGCGGCGCCGGGCGCGGCGTCAGCGCCGGGCTCGGCAGCGTGCCCGGCACCGGGGTCTGGGTGCGGTTGACCGGCGGCAGCGAGATCGCCGGGGACGAGGTCGGCCGCTGGAACACGCCGGAGTCGATCGCGCGGCCGGACAGACCAGGGTTCATGCTCGCGACCAGGTGCTGGTCGGTCGACATGCCGAGGATCTGCGCCACCGCGGCGCCGCGGCCGGCCATGCACTTGGTCAGCTCGTACTCGAACGCCTCCATCGTGGCCGGGCGATCGTCGGGGTTGCGCGCCATCGCGGCGGCCACCAGCGCCGACACCGGCGCCGGGATCGTCGAGCGCAAGTGGATCGGCGCGACCGGATCGACGGTGGCCTTCTTGGTCAGGATCTCCATGAAGTTGTCGCCCTGGTAGGGCGGCACCCCGGTCAGCATCTCGTAGAGGATCGCGCCGAGCGCGTAGACGTCGCAGCGCTGATCGGCGGGCCGGCCGGCGGCCTGCTCGGGCGCCATGTACTCCGGCGTGCCCATCGCCATGCCGGGGCTGGTCAGCTTGCGCTCACGGGCCTCCTCGGCCTCGGTGGTCTTGGCGATGCCGAAGTCGAGCACCTTGACGAAGTCGGTCGTGCCGTCGCGGATCGTCAGGAAGATGTTCTCGGGCTTGAGGTCGCGGTGGATGATCCCCGCGGTGTGGGCGGCCGACAGCGCGCGGCAGATCTGCTGGGCGATCCGCACGGCGCGCGCCACCTCGAGCGCGCCCTCGCGCTCGATCACCGAGCCAAGCTCGACGCCCTCGAGGAACTCCATCACGAAGTACGCCGAGCCGTCGGCGGTGGTGCCGGAGTCGGTGACGTCGACGATGTGCGGGTGGCCGATCTTCGACGCGGCGCGCGCCTCGCGGCGGAACCGCTCGACCAGGTCCGGCATGCGGCTGTAGCTCGGGTGCAGGACTTTGAGCGCGACCCGCTTGCCGATGTCGACGTGCTCGGCCAGGTACACCTTGCCCATGCCGCCCTCGCCGATCAGCTCGACGACCTTGTAACGGCCGTCGACGATCAGCCCGAGGATCGGCTGCGAGTCGGTGGGCGACGGCTCGAAGTCGGGCAACGGCGCGGTGGCCGCGGCCGAGCGGCGGTCGCTGGCCTTCCTGCGGTCGAGCACAAGATCGCCGCGATCGCTCGAGCGGCGCCCGACCGAGCCCGGCGAGCGCACCGCGGTGGCGGCCGCCGAGTCGATCACCGCGCGGTGATCGCCCGACTTCTCGACCAGCTGGCGCAGCTCGTCGGTGGGCGGCAGCGTCATCGCGCGCCGCCGCACGTTCGACAGCATCGCCTCGCGCTCGGTGCGCTCGCTGGAGATGTCGTCGGCGAACAGATCGCGGAGGAAGTCCGACATCCGCGTGGCGTCGGTGGTCGGCGCGTTGACCGCCAGCCAGCCCTGCAGCGCCTGGCGCATCTCGTCGCACGTCGCGTAGCGCTGATCCTTCTCGGCGGCCAGCGCGCGCACGACGATGTCGTCGAGCTCGGCCGGCACCCGCGGCGCCTTGCGGCTGGGCCGCAGCACCTCGGGGTTGCGCGCGCGGGCCAAGAGGTCCTGCGGCTGCTCCTTGCCCGGCGGGAACAGCTGGCGCCCGGTGAGCAGCTCCCACAGCACGATCGCGGTGGCGTACTGATCGCTGCGGCCGTCGAGCTTCTCGCCGCGGGCCTGCTCGGGCGACATGTACGCGACCTTGCCGTAGATGATGCCGGGCGCGGTCTTCTCGAGCTTGAGCGTCGACGACGCCAGCCCGAAGTCGGTCAGCTTCACCTCGCCGGTGTACGAGACCAGGATGTTCGGCGGCGAGATGTCGCGGTGGACCAGCTGCAGGTCCGGGAAGGCGTGGGCGTAGGCCAGCCCGCGGCACAGCTCCTTGACGATGTACACCGCGATGTCGACGGGGAACGCCACCCGCTCACGGGCGCAGCGGTTCCAGATCGCGCGCAGGTCGCGGCCCTCGACGAAGTCCATCGCCAGGAACAGCTCGCCGTCGACCTGGCCGGCGTCGAACACCGGGATCAGGTTGCCGTGGGACAGCTTGACGACGACCTTGGCCTCGTCGCGGAACCGCGCCACGTACTCGGCGTCGGCCAGGTGCGGCAGGACGGTCTTGATCACCATCATGCGCTCGAGGCCGCGATCGCCGGTCACCGCCAGGTACAGCGCACCCATCCCGCCCTGCGCCAGCGGCCCGAGCAGGTGGTACTTCCCGAAGCGCCTCGGGTACTTGTCGAGCAGTTGACCAGGGGAGGCCATGCGACCCGCTGCGAAGGTACCACGCGGGCTCACCCCGACCAAACTCCCGACCGATCGCCGCAGCGGCGGCAAACACCTACATCGGTTCCGGCCGCCGCGCCGCGATCATTCTTGTAGGATGCCGCGCCATGGCAGCGGCCCGCGTCCTGGTGATCGACGACAGCCCGACCATCGTCCGGGTGGTGCAGCTGGTGCTGACCAAGGCCGGCTTCACGGTCGAGGCGGCGGCCGACGGCGAGGCCGGCCTGGCCGCGGCTCGGGCCCACCGCCCCGATCTGATCTTGCTCGACTTCGTCATGCCCAAGATGAACGGCTACCAGGTGTGCCGCGAGCTGGCCGCCGACGCCGGGCTGCGCGACGTGCCGGTGGTGCTGATGAGCGCCAAGGGCGATCAGGTCGGCGAGCGCTTCGTCAAGGTGATGGGCATCGTCGACTACATCACCAAGCCGTTCTCGCCCGAGGCGATCACCGCGGTCGTGCAGCACACGGTCGCCAAGTACCAGGGCGCCGACGCGCCGCGCACCGACGCGATCACCGCGGCCGACCTCGCCGACGGCGGCGCCGGGCGCGGCCGGGCGCTCGCCGCGCTGCGCGGCGTGCTCACGGATGTGGTCGCGGCCCGGGTCGCGGCGCTGTTCGCGCTGGCCGACGCGGCCGGCGACACCGGCGGCGAGCGCGACGCGCGGGTGCCGACCGACGCGGCGGCGATCGCCGACACCGTGCGGTCCGCGCTCGACGACGACGCGCTGGCCGGCGTGGTGGCGCGGCTCGATCCGGCGCTGTTCGACGGCGAGAGCCTGCGCGGCGACCTGCGCGTGATCCCGCTGGCCGAGGTGGTGCAGCTGCTCGATCACCAGGAGCAGTCGGGCGTGCTGACCGTGGCGCGCGGCGAGACCCGCATCGACATCTACTTCCGCCGCGGCCGGATCGAGCAGGCGCTGGGGCAGGGCACCGCCGACGATCTGCTGCTGGGGCGGTACATCGTCGACAGCGAGCTGATGCCGCGCGGCGACTTCGACACGTTCCTCGCCAGCCGCGCCACCGGCCGGCTGATCGGCGAGCAGCTGGTGCGGCTGGGCCACCTGTCGGCGGCCGATCGCCGCGCGGCGCTGGTGCGCCAGACCAGCGAGCTCCTGTACGAGGCGCTGCGCTGGCGCTACGGATCGTTCCGCTTCGTCGCGGGCGGCGAGGCGCCGGCGCCGGTGATCGAGGCCGCGCTCGAGCTCGACGTCGAGGCCCTGCTGATGGAGGGCTTCCGCCGCGTCGACGAGTGGCACCTGATCGAGCAGGCCATCGACGACTTCGAGCTGGTGTTCCTGCGCAACGAGGACGCGGTGGCCCAGATGGGCCGCGGCCGGCTGACCCGCGAGGAGCTGGCGGTGCTCGAGCTGGTCAACGGCAAGAACACCGTCAAGGACATCGTCCGCAAGTCGCGGATGGGCAGCTTCGAGGTGTCGAAGATGCTGTACCGGCTGCGCTCGATCAAGCTGGTGCGCCGGCGCGTGCTGCCGGTCGCGGTGTGAACACCGGCGACCCGCGCCGCATCCGCCGTGCCCGTGCCCGTGCCCGTGTCGATCAACCCTTGAGCGCTTCGTCGGCGAGCTGCTTGACCAGCGCCGCGTCGGCGCGGTCGCCGAACTGCTTCTTCACCACGCCGATGATCTTGCCCGCCATCTTGGGGTCCTTGCTGGGCAGCGCCGCGACCGCCGCCGCCACCGCCGCGCGCAGCTCGTCCTCGCTGGCGCCGGCCGGGAGCATCGTCGCGCACCACGCCAGCTCGAAGTCGAGCTCCTCGACCTGCTCCTTGCCCTTGTCGCCCATCGCCGCGTAGTCGGCGCGCGCCTTGGCCATGCTCTTCTTGTACGCGGTGATGACGTCGAGGATGAGCGCGTCGTCGACCACGCCGCTGAAGCCCTCAGCGGTCCGGCGCTCCATGATCTTGGTGTTGATCATTCGCACCAGGTTGGCGGTCTTGGTGTCCTTCGCCTTCATCGCAGCGGTGAGCTGCTGGCGGAGCTTTGCTTCGAGCGTGTCGGCCATGGCCGACGTGTAGCACGTCGCGCCGCGCGCTACCGTTCGCGCCGCGGGTCAGGAAAACAATCGCGCCTGGCCGGGCGCGATGCGCGGGCGCTGCTTGCCGCGGCGGGTGCGGCGGTGCTCGGGGCGCTCGCCGAGGATGCTGGGCACCGCGGTGAGCACCAGCGGCGCGACCGCCGGCGCCACCGGCGTCGGCGCGGCCGGCGCGTCGAGGCGGGCCTCGAGCACCGTCGGCCGGGCCTGGCCGATCGCCTGGGCGAGCGCGTCGCCGAGATCGGCGGCCGACATCTGCCCGTCGACCTCGAGCGCGACCGGCGCGGCGGCGCCGAGGTCGAGCGCGAGCTGCGACGCGCCAGCGCCGCGGCTGCCCAGGCGGGCCGCGACCCGGGCCGCCAGGGTCTCGACCGCGCGGTCGAGGTGTCCGTCGACGTGGACCCGCTCGTGCCAGCGCGGCTCGGGCTGGTAGGGGCGCAGCCGAGCGCCGCTGTCGCCGCGAGCCAGCGCCTGCAGATCGGCGTCCCACGCGCGCGCCACCGACGGCGGCGGCAGCTCGGCGAACGCGCCGAGCGTCTTCACGCCGAGGCACTCGAGCATGTGCTGGACCTCGGGCGGCAGCGCCAGGAGGCCGAGCGGCTGGGGCCCCAGGAACGCGGCCGAGCCGCCGCGGGGCACGCAGGTGACCGCGCCGTCGCCGTCGCCGCTGGCGGCCGCGACCGCGGCGGTGAAGCGATCGTCGGCGATGCCGACCCGCACGTGCAGGCCGCGCTCGCGGAACAGCTCGACCAGGCGCGCGCCGAACGACGCGCCGCGCTTGCCGACCGGCACCTCGACGTACATCGCGTGGTGCTGGCCGCGCGGCTCGCCGCCGAGATCGACCACCGGGGCGATCGCCAGCAGCTCGTCGGCCATCGACCGCAGGAGCTCGGCCTCGGCCGCTGGATCGCGGACCAGCGTCACCAGATCGTCGGCGTGGTGGCGGGCGACCACCGCGACCATCCCGGGGCGGACGCCGCGCGCCCACGCGGCCCGCGAGCACCCGGTGACGACCGGCGACGCCGCGTCGACCACCGCCACCGGCTGGGAGGCCAGCGCGGCGCGATCGGGCGCGCCGGCGATGGCGGCCTGGAGCGAGAAGGAGGGGAGGTGAATGCTGGCGATGCGCACGACACACTCACTACTGCACTGGTCTGATGTTCAGTGGTACCACGAGACGGGGCAGTTGTCCTGTAACAACTGGTAACCATCCGAAATCAAACGGTCAAGGCGCTGTGTTTCGGAGGATTTCGCGCGCGTTTCGCAGCCGTCGTACGATTTTCTGGTGACCCACGACAGCGCGCGGATCAGCCCGACGGCCCACTACACCGGCTACGCCTGGCTGGCGCACGGGCTCTCGGCCCCGGCGTTCGCGACGCCGACCGGCCAGTTCCTGTACCGCGCGCTCGGGCCGGCCAACCGACTGATGCGCGCCGCCGGGCAGCCCAACCTCGACGGCTTCCTGCTGGCCCGCCACCACATGATCGACGCCGTGCTGCGCGCGGCGATCGCGCGCGGCGAGGTCGGCCAGGTGATCGAGGTGGCGTGCGGGCTGTCGCCGCGCGGCTGGCGGTTCGCGCGGGAGTTCGGGGACCGGGTCACCTACGTCGAGGCCGACCTGCCGGGGATGGCCGCGAAGAAGCGCGCCGTGCTGGCCAAGGCCAGCGCCGGCGGCGCGCACCACCGCGTCGTCGAGATCGACGCCACCGCCGACGCCGGCCCGGCGTCGATCGCGGCGCTGGCCGAGACCCTCGATCCGACCCGCGGCACCGCGATCATCACCGAGGGCCTGCTCAACTACTTCGACCCGGTCGCGGTGGCCAGGATGTGGCGCCGGTTCGCCGGCGCGCTGGCGCGCTTCCCCCACGGCCTGTACCTGGCCGACCTGCACCTCGCCGAGGCCGCTGGCCCGGTCGAGCGGCTGTTCGCCGGCGCGCTCGGCGTGTTCGTGCGCGGCCGCATCCACTTCCACTTCGCCGACGCGCGGGCGGCCGAGCGCGAGCTGGGCATCGCCGGCTTTCGCGGCGCCGAGCTGATCGATCCGTCGACCCGCGACCTGCCCGAGCTCGATCGCACGAGCGCGCGCTTCGTCCGCGTCGTCGCCGCGTCGACCTGAGCCGCGGTTCAGCGGTAGCCGTCCTTGCGCTTGCCGGCCGCGCGCTTCTCGGCGTCGGCGGTGGCCGCGGCCGCGTCGGCGAACGCCGCGAGGCGCGTCTGCCCCGGCGTGCCGTCCGCGCCGAAGCGGATCAGGTGCTGCGCGCCGCGCACCTCGATCGTCCAGAACTTCCCGGCGGGGTGGGCGAGCGCGATCGTGAGCGACGGCGCCGCGGTCGACACGCGCACCGCCGTGCCCGTCCCCGTCCCCGTCCCCGTCCCCGATGCCGTGCCCGTGCCCGTGCCCGTGCCCGTGCCCGATCTGGCTCCCGTCCCCGTCCCCGGCCCCGTCCCCGTCCCCGATGCCGTGCCCGCTCCCGTCCCCGTCCCCGTCCCCGATGCCGTGCCCGTGCCCGTGCCCAGGGCGGCGGCGGGGGACGCGGACCCATGCGAACCACGAGCGGTTGATGGGGAGGCAGGCCGTCCCGATCTCTTCGTCGCCGCCTTCGCCTTCGCCTTCGCCGCCGCCTGCTTCACCGGCGCGACCACCGCGTCGATGCGCACGCCGACGTAGCTCGGGAACCGCGGCACGCCGTCCTCGGATAGCTCCTGGTAGCGGAACGTGATCACGCTGCCGATCGGCGGCGGCGCGCGGCGCTCGTCGTCCGACAGCCCGGTGCCGACCGAGAACCGCGTGCCGTCGGCCAGCTCGACCTCGAGCGCGCCCAGCCGGCCCTTGTGCTTGCCGGCGCCGGGCGCGTGGCCGACGACGCGGGCCTCGGCGTCGTGGAACGTCTTGACCTTGAGCAGGCTCGACGAGCGCCCGACCTCGTAGCGCGAGCCGGGGCGGCGCAGCATCAAGCCCTCGCCGCCGAGCGCCTCGACGCGGGCCAGCTCGGCGCGCAGGTGATCGACGCCGGCGCAGCGCACGTGCTCGTGCCAGCGCGCGTACGGCGGCGCGTGGCGATCGAGCGCGGCGCGCAGCTCGTCCATCCGCTCCTCGAACGGCGCCGCGGAGGCCGGCGCGTCGAACACCACGTACAGCAGCTGCTTCCACGCGTCGCCGGCGTCGCCCGAGCGCACGACGCTGGTGGTGCGCTGGAACAGCTTGCGCCCCATCCACAGCTCGCCGTCGAGCGGATGGCGCGGCAGCGCCGCGGTGAACCACGCCGGCGCGGCGAAGCGGTTGCCCAGCCGCGACCAGAACTGCGCGCCGTCCCAGTACGCGCGGATGCCGTCGAGCTTCTCGCTCATCCACCAGCCGTCGGGCGCGACGTCGTGGCTCCAGCTGTGGGCCAGGAGCACCGGCGGCGCGGTGCCCTTGGTGACCGCCGCCGTGCGGCCGCGCGGCGTGCTCGCGCCGCTGGGCGCCGCGGTGGGCGCCGCGCCGACCCGCGCGTCCTCGACGTCGGCGCCGAGGTACGCGCGCAGGTGCTTGCAGGTGCGCGCGTCGATCGCGCGGCCCTGGTTGCGCCACGCCGGGCAGGTGCACGCGTAGACGCCGCCCTGCCGCGACAGCGTGTAGCGCGCGCTGCCCGAGCCCGCGACCTCGACCGACGCGCCGTCGGCGAGCGTCGCCACTACTGCTCCTCGTGGCCCTCGCCGGCGAGGGTCGCGAGCAAGCGGTAGTACGCCTTGCGCGCCTCCTCGGGCGACGCGTAGGTCTCGACCGCGTCCATGCGCACGGTGGCGCCGGCGAGCGACAGGTGCGTCGCGACCTGGCGGTTGCCCTTGGCCAGCGTCAGGCGCGCCTCGAGGCCGGCCTTCGCGGCGGGCGCGGCGGGCGCAGCGGCGGCCTTCTTCTTCGGCGGCGGGGCCTCCTCCTCCTCCTCGTCCTCGTCATCGTCGTCGCCGTCCGCGTCGTCGCCGCCGCCTCCTGCGCCCGCGTCGACGTAGCCCTTCTTGCGCTTCTCGCGCACCAGCTTGTCGAACTCTTTCTTGGCGCCGTCGGGGCCGAGCTCCTTCACCTGGGTCTGGCCGTTGGTGCCGATCTTGCCGTAGTTGACGTACAGCGTCCCGCCCTCGACGCGGGCCCGCCAGAACTTGCTCGAGCCGTCGTCCTCGAACTCCAGGTGCACCTGCCAGTCGCTCATGGTCGCTCGCTCCCTGCCGGCGTGTCGCCGGCGCGCTCGGCCAGCCGATCGATCCGCGCCATGAACGCGCGGCCGCGCTCGCGGTCGGTCATCATGATGAACGCGGCCATGCCGCGCAGCGCGTCGAGCGACTCGCCGCGGCCCGAGCGTCCGAGCTCGCGGTTCTTGAGCGCGGCGCGCAGCTGGCGCTGGGTGGCGCGCGGCACCCGCGCGTCCGGTCGGCCGTCGGCCTGGTTGACGACCAGGCCGGTGACCTGCTGCCGACCGCCGCCGCGCATGACCCGGGTCTTCGTGCGCTTGATGGTGAAGCCCTCGGCGGCGACGATCTCGGTGACCGCGCGCAGGAGCTTGCCGATCGCGTTGCCGGCGTCGGCGGCGCGCGCCTGCTCGCCGTGCCACGAGAACGTGAGGTCGTCGGCGTAGCGCGTGTAGCGGGCGCCGAGCTTGCGCGCGAGGCCGGTGAGCCGGCAGTCGAGGCGCAGGCACAGCGCGTTGGTGATCGACGGCGAGGTCGGCGCGCCCTGCGGCAGCGCGCGCGGCCCGGTGGCGACGAAGCACGGCTTGCCGCGCACGACCAGCTCTTCGCGCGGCGCCTCGGTGGCGACCAGCGCCATGATCGTCGCGACCTGCTCGCCGAGCCCGGCCTTGCGCAACAGGCCCTTGACCCGGCGCCACGTCACCGTCGGGTAGAAGCCCTCGATGTCGAGCTTGACGATGATCTTGGCGCCGGCGTGGACGCTGGCGTTGGTGGCGATCGAGCGGCCGGGCAAGAAGCCGTGCGCCGCGCCGTGGACCGGCAGGTGCTCGGTGATCTCGCGGGCGATCCACCGCTGCGCCGCCTTGAGCTCGGGCTTGGGCGCGCTGATCGGGCGCAGCCCGCCGTCGCGCTTCGGCACGGTCCAGCGGTGGTAGTGGGTGCCGGTGTCGACCTCGCGGTGGTAGCTGAGCCAGCGCAGCCGCGCGATCGACAGGCCCAGCGCCTTGGCCAGCGCCTCGACGTCGGGCAGCGCCGGCAGCGCGTTGTCTTGCTGCTTCTTGGCGGGGTCGGCGGCGTCGAAGCGATCGACGTCGGCGGTGTCGTGCCACCACACGCCGGGCCCGAGGTGGACGATGTGCGCCGCCTTGTACGCGGCCCAGGCGACGCGGAACAGCTCGCGCCGCACCCGGCGCTCCTCGTCGCGCCGCGCCTTGTACGCCTTCTTCTCGGCGTCGGACATCGACGGCGACGCGCCGGGATCGGCGAGGCCCTGCCGCGCCAGCTCGCTGTCGACCCACGGGCGGATGCCGCCCTTGGCCGCGACGTCGGCCCACGGCACCGCGGGCAGCTTGGCGGCGGCGGTCACGGCGTCACCGCGATCGTCGAGGGGAAAAGGCCCAGGAAGAAGAGTCGCCGCTCGCTACATCCCTCACGGGACACGGTAGGCTCACAGGTTCGCCGCCCAGAGGGGCCCCAATTGTTGGGTGCAAACCGGGTTCGCTCGGTTGGTCCAGCTGGACCCAACAATTGGGGCCCCTCTGGGCGAGCGAACCAAGAACAGCCTACCTTGTGGAGAGTGGCTACTGCGTGTGCCGGGACGGCGCGACGCCGCCCTTGCGCCGAGGCGCAGGCTAACGAAGACGACTCCTCTTCCTGGAAAACGTTGCCGCGATGGTAGGCGGCGCGCCGCGTCGGTGTCAACGCGCGCGGGCCACGCGGCTGGGGCTCACGCGGTCGCATCGATGAATCCTTTGCGCGCGAGCTCGTCGAGGCGCGCGAAGTAGTCGGCGCGCGCGGCGTCGGCGGTCGGGTACAGCTGGCGGGTCATGCGCAGCGGCTCGGCGGCGCCCCAGCGCGCGACGACGCTGCGATCGTCGAGCGACAGCCGGAACGTCTCGCTGCCGTGCGGCGTGCGCCGGAACAGCGTGCGGGTCTCGGCGCGGATGAGCCGGCGGCCGTCGTCGGTGGCGCGGGCCGCGGCCAGCCGCGCCTGGTCGCGGACGTGCAGCACGCGCAGCGCGATCATGTGCTCGCACGGGCCCTCCTTGACGCCGGCGCGGCGGAAGGCCGGGCAGGTGCACGTGGCGCCGACGGTGCGGCCCTCGCGATCGATCGTGAAGCCGGCGACGAAGCGGCGGTGCGCGCGGGCGTCGTCGACCTGGCCCTCGATGCGCTCGCCCTCGGCGCCGAGGTCGTGGACCTTGGTCAGCGTCACCTGGGCGGCGTCGGCGAGCAGGCGGTGGGCGGCGGCCTCGCGGGCGTCGCGGAAGCGGAGCGCGTCGGCCGGCGGCGGCGCGGCGAGCAGCGGCCGGGCGAAGGCCACGCCGCGGGCCAGATCGATCGCGGCGCGCAGGCCGGCGGCCTCGGCGCCGAGCGCGGCGCGGGTGGCGGGCGTCAGCTCCGCGAGCGGCAGGCCGGCGGTCAGGCGCGTGGCGAGGTCCGCGGCGGGAGCGTCGGCGCCGACCGCGAGCTGATCGAAGGTGGCGACGCCGGCCCAGCCGGCGTCGGTCCAGCCCGACAGCCCGAGCGTCAGCGTCGCGTCGCC